>Ga0114999_10000718_pt1 | contig 48411 bp, 27 predicted proteins | sample ArcticOcean_MG_C_3_FD_89820 | JGI IMG/M metagenome (GOLD analysis project Ga0114999, IMG submission 89820) | Marine microbial communities from western Arctic Ocean - ArcticOcean_MG_CB8_126 | ecosystem: Environmental > Aquatic > Marine > Oceanic | place: Arctic Ocean: Canada Basin | collected...
AGCACAGTCTCGATTTCGGCCAACTCAATACGGTATCCATGTAATTTAATTTGAGAATCACGGCGTCCTATAAATTCAATGGATCCGTTGATCGCGTAGCGCGCTAAATCTCCCGTCTTATATAATCTTTCGGTTTTACCCCGGGAGATTGTCAGCTCGACAAAAGACTCGTCGGTAAGGTCCGGTTGTTGATGGTAGCCACGGGCAAGACCGTCACCACCAATGTAGAGGTGACCCGTAAAACCTGCTGGAAGTGGTCTCATATTTTCATCTAAAATATATATTTTTGTATTAGCGATAGGATGTCCGATCGGGACTACATCACTTCTCTTTTCAATTTTAGCCACCGTTGACCAGATTGTCGTTTCAGTTGGACCATAAAGATTCCAAACTTCTCCACAGTGCATGCAAAGTTGATCAGCTAATTCTCGATGCAGGGCCTCTCCCCCACAGAGAACCTTTAAACTTTCTTTTCCCATCCAACCAGAATCCAGCAACATCTGCCAGGTGGCGGGTGTCGCTTGCATTATCGTTGGATTTGAGCTTTCAATGAGATCCGCCAATCGGCGGCCATCCATCGCTTCCATTCGTGAGGCCAGAATAATTTGCGCCCCTGATATGAGCGGCAGATACATTTCCAATCCTGAGATGTCAAAAGAGAGCGTAGTTACGGCTAAGAGTCTGTCCTCTTGCTTAATACCGGGTTCAGACTGCATTGAGCTGAGGAAATTCACCAAAGCGCGATGAGGAATCTCCACTCCCTTTGGTTTACCCGTAGACCCTGAGGTATAAATGATATAAGCGAGTGATTCAGGGGTAAGCCCATCGACTTGAGGAGCGGATTCCGCTTCATTTATGTCTTCAATAAATACAGATTCCCAATTACCGGACGGCAATGTGTCCGCCAGTTCACTTTGGGTTACGACAACAGAGGGTTGAGCACTTTCAAGCATCAACTCCAACCTGTAGGACGGAAAGTCGGGATCTAACGGCACATAACAACCGCCAGCTTTAAGAATACCCAGCAGTCCAACAACCATATTTAAAGACCGATCATGATATAAGCCAACCGGTGAATCCGGCCCAATGCCCTTTTTATGCAAAAGCGTGGCCAAACCGTTTGATCTTCTCTCCAATTCTTCATAAGTCAGGGAATTGTCACCGGATACAAGAGCCGTGGCCTGAGGCTGTTTTGTCGCTCGATCAGAGATGAGCTGATGCAGACATGCATCGACGGGATAATCGGCAGTAGTCGAGTTCCAGTCAACGAGTAGCTTTTTTTCTTCTTTTTTGGAAAGAATATTGAGCTCTGAAATACTTTTATTGGGATGAGAAATAATTTCCTTGAGCAACTGTTTATAAAAATCGTTCAGACGATCAATCGTTTCTTCCTCGAAGAGATTACTATTATATTGCCAGCATCCGTAAATATTGCCCCCTGCTTCTTCAACCACGAGTGTAATCTCAAATTGCGCCATGCGCAAATTAAGATCAATGGACTCGACATCCATATCCTCGGCTTTGAATTTATGCCCGCCTTGACCGATGAGAAATACGGCAATACCCTGTTCATCAACACCTGGAATGCGCTCCATGGAAAAGCTGACTTGAAAGATCGGAGAACGACTGGGATCGCGTTTTAGCTTTAAACGATCAACGAGAAGCGGGAAGGGATAATTCTGATTTTCTAACGCTCCAATTACCGATTGATGTGTGCGATCCAGGTAATCTGAAAATGAAGGATCGTCCCCTATTCTACTGCGTAACGCTACGGGATTGACAAAGTAACCGACAAGGTGATGGAACTCCTGATTAATGCGCCCGTGTAATGGGCTTCCAATCAGAATCTCCTCCTGGTCGCAATAGCGATGCATTAAAATTTTAAATGCCGACAAAAGCGTGGTATATAAAGTGACTTTTTTGTTTTCGGCTAAAGAGATCACACTTTGTGTTAAATCTGAATCGAGTTTGAATCCAAAGGTTGCACCATTGAAAGTCTGAACTGGCGGACGCGGGTGATCGGTAGGAAGATCAAGGGTCATTGGAGCTTCCTCCAAGTAATCCTCCCAGTATTTGGCCAAACGCTCACCTTCCGGGCTTTTCAAGATATCCTGCTGCCAACGTACGTAATCAGAATATCTATGGTCGGGCATCTGGAGATCAGGTTTTCGCCCTGATTTCAAGGAAAAGTAACTTTCCATCAAATGGTTAAGAACAATCACGATCGACCATGCATCAGAGATAATGTGGTGCATAGCAATTTGTGTCACATGAGATCCCTTAGCCGTGCGGAAAAGTTCCAAGCGACAGACGGGGCCCGTTTGTAAATCAAACGGCTTATGCGCATGTTCTACGAGCAACTCTTTAAGTTCATCATCACTTAGATGCGTGGCATCGTGTTCTCTAAAATCGATGCTTCGTCCTTTTTGCAAGGTTTGTATCGGCTCACCGTCTTGCGTAGAGAAGACCAGGTCGAGCATGGGATGTGTATGGAAGAGACTGGCAAAGGCCTCTTTCATAATATCGATATCGAGGTAAGGGGTGATTAACGAACTGAAGACAAGATTATAAGCGGAACTACGTGGGGCGAGGCGATTTAAAAACCAGAGGGCGCGTTGGCCATGAGATAAAGGAAACGCCATCAATTCTTCCCCTGCAGTTACAACTCGAGATATATTCGATTCCTCCGAACTGGGATCAGATTTGAGCAGTAATTCGAGGACGGGTGTTGCCAGCTGTGAAATGTTCGGACCCTGGAGAAATTTACCCATGGGCAAATTAATCCCCAAATTGGATTCCAGGCGATTCATCAATTCTATTGCCATTAAGGAATCGAGCCCGATCGTCGTTAGTGGGGTGGCGCGATCGATTTTTTCAGCAGTGGTACCGAAAACTTGGGCAACCTGTTCACTTATATAATCCTCTACTATCTTATGACGATCTTCAGACTTAGCCGCGAGTAGTTGGGGGCGGAATGAATGTGTATGAGCACCGGCATTATCTGTGAGGGCATCATGATTAATGACCTTCGAAAATAATTTCGAATTGGCCATGGATGGATTCAGCTTAGAGATAGCTTTCCAGTTAATCCGCGATGCACCCAACTGGACCGGATTTTTAGGTATAATCTTGGCAAAAATGCTGAGTGCTTCCTGCGGGGTGAAACTTTCCAATCCGAGGAGGTCAAGATATTTAGCTACGTTTTCATTGCGGGCCACATAACCGGTCTCGGACAATGCACCCCAGTTAATCGTTAATGCGTGAAGCCCTTGGGCGTTTCGGAAATGCGCGAAAGCATCGAGAAAGAAATTCGCCGAGGCGTAGTTTCCCTGACCATTGGGACCAATCAGTGAAGAAGCCGATGAAAAAAGAACGAATAAGTCCAAAGGCAAATGTTTCGTTTCTTGATGCAAATGCCAGGCACCAACCATCTTTGGTCGCAGAACCTTTCTAAATTTTTCAGTATCAATTTGAACGAGGAAACCATCATCCAGCACCATGGCGGCATGGATCACACCTTTTAATGGTGGCATTTCTTGATCGATCTTACTGAGCACACGTTTGACATCATCACTGCTTACGACATCGGCTTTAGCCACTTCAATTCGGGCTCCGTCGTTACGCATATACTGTAGCGCTTCAACCGCTAACTCAGTCGATGCCCCTGAACGACCCATTAGCACTAAATTTCTCGCACCTAATTTTACCATCCACTTGGCAACTTCGAGACCAAATCCTCCCAGTCCGCCGGTAATGAGGTATGTCCAATCGGCGCGGAAAAGTGTTTTCTGATTGGAAGGTAAACCAACAGGTATGGAGTCTGAATCCATAGAGAGTACGTTTTTGCCAATATGTTTTGCTTGGGCAAAATAACGGAATGCGTCGACTGCCTCGGTGATGGGAAAAGATTTGATCGGCAGCGGTTTCAGCTTCTTTTCATTAAACAATGCCGATATTTCAAGCAGCATAGTAGTGATAAACTCTGGTCGTCCTTCAATATGCATCGCAAGATCAACGGCAAAATACGACAGGTTGTTTTTAAAGGGCTCGAGACCCATTTTCGTATTTTGATAGATATCAACTTTACCGATTTCTAAAAACCGTCCATAGGGCGAGAGAACAGATAAACTTTTGGTAATAAAGTCACCAGCCAACTGATTCAAAACAACATCCACCCCTTTACCTTCGGTAATTTCCATTATTTCATCGGCAAAATCCAATGACCTCGAATCCATCACATGGCGTACACCTTGATCTTTCAGAAATTCACGTTTTTCCGGTGATCCTGCGGTGGTAAATACTTCAGCTCCCATTTGCTGGGCTATTTGTATCGCAGCCTGACCAACACCTCCGGCACCTGCGTGAATAAGCACCTTCTCTCCCTTTTGCAGTCGGGCCAGATAATTCAAAGTGTAATGGGCCGTGAGGAATACAGTCGGTAATGTCGCCGCCTCTTCGAAAGTGTGGTCAGACGGTTTTGGGAAGACCATGGCCTGATTTACCGTGGCATAAGAACGGCAGCAATAGGGTGCCATACCCACTACTTCGTCTCCAACTTGATAATCCGTCACTCCTTCACCAACCGTAACAATGGTGCCGGAACAATCGTCACCAAGCCACTTCAAATCCTTGCTATTACCGGGATACATGCCGATAACTTTCATCACGTCTCGGAAGTTCAATCCTACCGCCGCTACTTTAATTTCGATTTCCTTCGACTCTGGAGATCTGCGCTCCGTCTCATTTAATTGCAGATTATTAAAAATTCCAGGGGTAGGTATTTCCAGACGGTAAGGGATTACTCCGTCGTGTCTCACCGCATCCTTCGTCCGCGCGGGAAGTTCATCCGTCAACACCTTTTCCAGACGATTGACGTAACGCTCCTCACCGCGGTAAGCGATTTCAATTTCGTCGTCTGAAGTACAGACTTCGTCGACCAAAAATCCTAGGTCATCCGGAGTGGTTGATGTTTCCAGATCTATTACTGTCCAATGGTAATCATTGTGCTCATTATTTGCCACCCGAGCGAGACCCATTAATGGAGCCGAAACAATGCGTTCAATTGCCTCGTTTTCCGACACCGCCTGAGCACCCTGGGTTATCAACCAAACACGGGGTGCGGGTGTTGGTTCGTATTTAACAAGTGTTTGAATTAAATTTAATACATTCAGACAGCCTGATCCCTGAGCCTCTTCGAGGTTTTCAGCTGTAGTCATATCAGCTGTGGGATGATCAAGGCTCCACATATGAATTACACCCTGCATAACATTCCGCTCAATGTTGAGGGATGCAAAAAGCTTATCCATATCTTCCAGCTGCTCAGGATTAATCTTATAGCTGTTTTCATTTTCCTGAACAAAGCTTTCACCTTCGTGAATCATGACACAATCTCTACCCTTCTCTTTCAATTGATTGGACAGCGTATCAGCGTAACCGTTTTCATCCGCGAAAATTAACCAGAATTCATCTTCATTCGCATCTGCATCGCTGGATTCAACCATCTCTTCCTCCAGCAATCGTTCAGAAGCTTTAGCCATTAATAATGTCTGAACGGAATTGTCATCTTGATGAGTATTGACAAAAGAAATGACGTTACGAAATTCTTGCTTATTGAGCAGATCTTCCCACTCATCACGTAACAGCAATGCGCTAGTAGACCTTATATCAGTATCGGTATATCTCCACCAACCGGGCAACAGACCAAAAACCAGATCAAGAAAAAGACGCCGTGAGGTGACCTCGAGAAACATCAATATGCCCTCTTCGGTCATCAGTTGATTGATGTTACGTAAAGTTTGTTTTAAATCAGCAGTGGCATGCAGAACATTAGTGGCCAATACTAAATCAAAAGAATGAGGGGCAAAATTCTGTTCAGACGGTGACTTTTCAATATCGAGAAGCTGGTACTCAACAAAATCATATTCCTTAAATTTTTCTTTAGCTGTTGACGTGAACAAAGGCGAAATGTCTGTAAAGAAATATTCAGTACGATCAGCCGGTAATACTTGAAGCAAACTTTCAGTCAATGAACCTGTTCCACTTCCGATTTCCAAAATGCGAAGTGGCCTGGTTCCCGAAAAATTTTCAGCGATCGAAGCAATAGCCGTCTGAAACAAACTGTTATAGGCCTGAAAATCGGAAGAAAACTTATAAAAATTTTCAAGTTTACCTTGATCGCCACTTGGAAAAACAACATCAAGTGGATCGGTCTTTCCAGAAAGGACTTCCGCTAAGACATAACCACAATCGATCAGTAATGCCATTTCCGCTGACAGGTGGGGGAAATCTGATTTCAAATTGCTACAAAGTATATCTAAATTCTGTTTCTCTGGAAACTTGGAAAACTCCCACTCTCCATTCTTTGTCGCCCGAACCACCTTTTCATTTATCAGAACGTCAAAAATAGAATGGTTGAATAAATGAAAATGCTCCTCCTTTATACCCAACTGTTCAATTAAACCTTCTTTCGATACCAGATCACCCTTTTCCGGGCTCCAACCCAGCTTGATCAAGGCCGTAAGAACAAAATGTAAGCTCAGATGCTCCATATTAGGGATGAAGTCATGAACGTAGCCTTCTAGATTATATTTTTCATAGTTGGGAGTAATTTCAGGAACTAATTTTTCTACGATCTGGGTGGGACTTAGGAGTTCGACGGGGTCAATAAGTGCTCCCGGTAATTCTGAGATCGCCCACTTAAACATAAGGAGGCAGTTTTCAAAATCATCCTCTGTCTTTGACTGGGACTGATCTACACGTTGAACGCGAAATCCTTTGATCTCTGCGATGATTGAGCCATCGTCATCAGCAATCACAAGATCGTATTCAACCCTGTCTTCTTCGTCATTAATTAATAGCGTATGACACCAGAGATGATTACTTGGACTTTTATAAAATCGACCTCGTTTAAGAGCAATGGGCATGAAAAAATTATCACGCGCTCTTCTATTTTCATCCTTAAATCTTGTTTCTTTACCCCCTTGAAAACAGGCATCCAGAACCGCAGGTTGGAAAAAATAATTATCTATATTTTCTAAAATCGCATCTGGAACTTGAATCTCGGCTAAGGATTCGCCGTCTTTTCTCCATATTTTTTGCACCTCTTTGAAACAGGGACCAAACTGGTAACCCACATCATCGAAATCTGAATAAATTTGGGCGTGATCTATCTCGTCTTCCAAAGTGGATTTAATATGTTCAAGGTCCAACTTGCCGGATTCGCGCGGCGAGAGTTTCTGAAATCGGCCTTCGGCGTGAACATCCCATTCACCGGATGAGATGTCAGTTGAACTGTAAATTTTAAATGAATTATCAGATTCATCACAGGTAAATTGAAGAGTAATGAGGTCGTTTTCTGACATAAACAGACCCTTAAGGATTTTTACATCCTCAATAACATAAGGTTCATTTGGATAGAGCTCATTAAGCGCGGCGAGCGCGGTCTCCACATAGGCAGCTCCGGGAAAAACCATGGAATCATGAAGCCGGTGATCAGCCAGATAAGGAAGGGCTCGAGGGTCCAATTCACATTCCCAAGTTGGGCTTGGGGTATTCAATTTTTTACCGAGCAGCGGGTGAATAATTGAACCTAAACGGTGGTCCTCGGAAAGGGCCGATTCTAGCCAGAACCGTTCGTGCTCCCAGGGATAGGAAGGAAGATGAATAAGGTTACCTTCCTTGCTGTATAACGCATCTAAATCTATGGGATAGCCATGGGTATAAAGAGCAGCAAGAGATTCGAGTATGATCTGGTGATCTGATTCTTTACGCCGCAAAGTTGGCAAGACCTTTCCTTTTTCCCCAATATGTGCCAGGCATTCCATAACGGAACTGGAATGAGACGGATGGGGCCCAAGCTCGAGAAAGAGATCATGATCCTTACTAATTATCTTTTCAATCGCTGGACCAAAAAGAACGGCCTTCCTGACATTGCGCCACCAATAACCGGCATTCAGTTTTTTACCGTCGAGAACATCACCAGTAACGGTAGAATAAAATGGGATCTTTGAGGTGCGTGTCTTAATCCCCTTTAGGACTTGAATTAATTCGTCCTTAATAGGATCCATTTTGTGGGTATGGAAGGCATAGTCTACATTCAACCAGCGAACGAATACCTGCTTTTTTTCAAGCGGTTCAATTAAAGTTTCTAAAATTTCAGTTTCCCCAGCTAAGGTTACCAACCCGGGGCTGTTAATGGCTGTAATAGCAATTTGATTTTCGTAACCTTGAATTAATTCATTCGCCTTATCGGACGAAATAGCAACCGCCACCATGCGCCCCGAACCACGAGTTGTCCCTTGTAAACGACTGCGGTGATAAATAATTCTTATCGCATCATTGAGCGTATAAATACCCGCACAATAAGCGGCTGCAACTTCACCTACACTATGTCCTATCACCGCTGTCGGTGTCACCCCTCTCGCCTTCCATAAATCAGCTAAAGCTATTTGTAAGGCGAATATGGCCGGTTGAGCGATTGCTGTATCCTCCATTCTAGAGCTAGCCTCATCCCGTGATAATTCTTTAATAAGAGACCAAGAGGCATATTTGCTTAAAAGGCGGTCACACCTTTCAATTTTTTTCCTAAAGAGAGGATCATTTTTTAATAGCTCCCTGCCCATTGCCCACCATTGCGGACCCTGACCGGTAAATATAAATACAATTTCGCTATTATTTTCTGTTTTGGCTCTTCCGGTGACAAGGCCCTTAACCTTAGTTTCTGACAGATAGTCGTTGAGCTTTTCTACGACTTCATTTTCCGAATAAGCAACCAGTGCCAGGCGGTGGTCATGATGGCCCTTGCCGATACTAGCCGTGTGCGCTAAATCTGGAAGCAACACTTCCTTGCCATTCGATTGACTGGAAATTAATTCTATCAGAGATTCAGCATATTTTCTTAATGATTGCTGTCCTCTTCCCGAGAGAGGGATGAGGTAGGGTTCAGAGGAATTTCCTTTTTTAATCTTTTTACGCCTTTTCGTTGCTGCAGGAGCTTCTTCTAACACCACGTGGGCGTTTGTTCCTCCAAAGCCAAATGAATTAACGGCGACTACAGCCGGACCCGATCCATTGCCATTCAGCGGTTCCAACTTTGTCGGAACCCGTAACCGGAGTTTTTCAAAAGGGATATTTGGATTAGGATTTTCAAAGTTCAGATTAGGGGGAATCTCACCGTATTTCAGGATTAAAGCAGCCTTGATTAATCCAGCTATGCCAGAAGCAGATTCTAAATGGCCAATGTTCGTTTTAACCGACCCGATCACGCACTCCTCACCCGCTTTTCTCCCTTCAGCTAAAACATTACCCAAAGCCAGAACTTCAATGGGGTCGCCAACAGGCGTTCCCGTGCCGTGCGCTTCCATGTAGCAAACTTTTTGCGGTGAAATCCCCGCTTGTTTATAGGCCTCATGAAGCATCGCTTCCTGGGAATATTGACCGGGTACCGTCATGGCGCTTGTGCGGCCATCTTGATTAACGATGCTTGCGCGAATTACCGAATAAATGGGATCTTTATCTTCGAGCGCTTGATCGAGCGGTTTGAGAACAATGATCCCTGCTCCCTCCCCTCGAACATAACCATTTGCCCGGTCATCAAAGGCATAACACTTGCCATCAGGTGAGAGCATTGAAGCTTTACTGAATCCGATCGTTGAATCGGGAGTTATCAGTGCATTGACTCCACCGGCCAGGGCGGTGTCACACTGTCCATCCCAAATACTATTGCAGGCAAGATTTACAGCAACCAGTGCTGATGAACAGGCGGTGTCGACTGAGAGGCTGGGCCCCTTCAAATCAAAGAGGTAGGAAATCCTGCCAGATGCAATACTAAGTGTGCTCCCACTGTTGGTATGCACATCTACATCATTAGGACTTTTCATTTGAATATTCGCATAATCGTTACTCGATATGCCAATAAATACTCCCGTACGTGTCCCCGCCATCCGGTCAGGCGATTGGCCTCCGTCCTCCATCGCTTCCCAGGCAACTTCCAGCAGCCATCTCTGTTGAGGATCCATCCTCAGGGCTTCACGGGGGGAGATGCCAAAAAATTTAGCGTCGAACTGGTCAATAGGATCCAGGAATCCACCCCAGCGCGTGATCATTTTGCCCGCTAAATTAGGATTCGGGTCATAATATTGATCGAGATTCCAACGATCTTTAGGAACTTCGACGATAGCGTTGCCGCCGTCGCGTAAAAACTTCCAGAATGAAGCAGAATCGGTTGCCCCGCCAGGAAATCTGCAACCAATTCCGATAATCGCGATAGGGCATTTCCCTTGATTAATCATTCGGCGGCCTCCAAAAATAAAATGTGAGGCACGCCCTCTTTTAGAGCATACTTTTTATACAAACTTTTCATACTGATTATTCAACTATCTTAATGGATAATGAACCCTCTCCTGTCTAAATAAAATCTAAAAAAATAACGGTGCTTATCATGCGGCAAATGATCGCTTATCACGGCAACCTTCTGCTACAATTTTCGATGTATAAGTATCCAAGTTTTGGGTTCTTGGAAAGATATTTAACGGGTGATAAAATACGATCATCTGGGCGTATATGTTCGCGTATCTTTCAAGATTATATTGACGATTATAGAAGACTGGAATCTAAAATGCCTTTACAGCCATCAAAAGAATGCCTTAGGCAATCCCCTGATAATTCATGCCACACTTGGCAGGTTTAGTAGATACCAACAATCGCTATTCATTCTGTGTATTAAAAAAATAGTTGCACGTTTTAAAAGAACATAATTGCTGGTGATCATGATTTATGTAGCTAAGCTATAATTATTCAATAAGAATCATTGTTCTTTTTTAAAGAACATTTTGCCCTTTTATTAATTAAGATATGCCGCCTTATACGATTAAAGCTTATTTTTGAAAAAAAATGCCCTTTCAGTCAACACGCAAAGGAAAGTTAGGAAAACCCCTTAAAATGATATAATTTTGACATTAAATCAGATTATAAGGATTTAATGTCGTGATTGACCGTTGATTGGATTTTTTTCAATAGAAATCCAATTAATATTCGTAATTTTCCCCGAGAGAACTAGAATATATGAAGCTTACTGATATTGCCCTGAGAGAACCGCGATTTACGCTGTTGATCTCTCTTTTTCTATTTATTGGCGGAATAATTGCTTTTTGGCAGCTGCCACGATCAGAAGACCCTCCCATTGTATTCCGCTATTCGTTAATTGTCACGAAATACCTCGGCGCTTCTGCTCAACGCGTGGAAAGTCTCGTGACACGAAAAATTGAAGAGGCGGTACGTGAAGTCCCGGAGGTAGAAACTCTTCATTGCATATCACGCAAAAATGCTTCGATCGTTTTAGTTAAGATACAAGACCGCTACCAGGATGTACGCCCTATATGGAATCGTTTGCGCCGCAAAATAGATAGAGTAAAGGGTGATTTACCAGACGGTGTTGATGAACCGGTCCTCAATGATGAGTACGGTGAAGTGTTCGGCACCATCGTAACCGTCTCTGGAAAATCTTCCTATGCCAAATTAAGAAAAGCAACGGAGACTGTTCATGATGAGTTACTCCGTCTCGATGATGTTTCTAAAGTAATCACCTTGGGCGATCGGAGCGAAAGTGTAACAGTTAATTTTTTTGATTCCGATATGGCTGATGCGGGAATTTCCCCTTACCATTTAATCAAGTATCTTGAAGCGCAAAATGTTATCGCCCCGGGGGGAAGCATCAGGGAAGGAAATTCGCGCTATGCGGTTGAACTGGCAGGTGAGTTATCCTCGATAGAAGATATAGAAAACCTGGAGGTTTTCCTCCCCGATGATGACGAATCCTACTATTTAGGGGATTTGGTTGAAGTAAAACGCCAAGCCCAGCATCCACCGCACAGTATTTTGAAATCCTCGGGAACTCAAGCCCTGGGGCTGGCGGTTTCCATGAGAAAAGGCGGTAATATCGAAAAGATGGGTCGTGAAGTTAAATCCTTGCTCAACAAATTAAAGGATAAAGTGCCCGCAGGCGTAGAACTGGATCTCATCGCATTTGAGCCTGAGCGTGTCTCAAATCGCGTAAACGCCTTTTTCGGTAATCTTGTGCAAAGTCTCATTATCGTAATGTTTATCCTGATGATTACCCTGGGGCTGCGCACCGGGTCTATAGTCGCCAGTATGATGCCTTTAACTTTTCTTACCACGCTCGTCATTATGCTGGGTCTTGGCATAAATATAAATCTCGTCGCACTTGCCGGCTTTATTCTCGTCTTTGGTATCATCGTCGATACTCACATCGTCATATCCGAACGTATCCTCACTTTACGCGAACGCGGTGAAGCTCCTGTATCCGCAGCGGAGTCATCTATCAATGAATTACATGGACCTCTTATTACCGCGGCTTTGACTACATTATCCGGGTTTCTCCCCATCTATCTCGCCAAATCTACAGCAGGTGAATATGTCTCTCCACTCTTCACCATCGTTGCGATAACGCTTCTCTCTTCAACTTTTTTTGCCTTCACCCTTACCCCGTTGCTTTCAGTCTCTCTATTCAAAGTTAAAACGCATAAAGAAAAAAATTTATTAGATCATTCAGGTTACCGCTTATATCATCGCCTTCTCCTGTGGATGCTGCCACGCCCCTTTATAATTCTTTTCCTCACGCTGCTTTTATTTTTGGGATCACTGTATTGCTTTCGCTTCATCCCAAAAATTTTCTTCCCGCCATCAGATCGCCCTATATTTACCCTGGAAATAGAATTTCCCGCGGGCACTGTGATTGAGCATACAAAGAAAACAGTGGACGCCGTGGACGCCTATGTAGAGGCAAATCTTCGAGCCGATAAAAATGGCGGGGACGGTATCACAAATTGGGCAACTTTTGTTGGTCGCAACGCTCCACGCTTTATTCTTAATCACCGAACGGTTGAATATAATCCTGAATACGCTTATTTCCTTTTTAACCTCTCTTCGGTTAAAATCATTCCCGAGATGATTCATTCAATTGAGAGCTATTGCTCGGAGAATTTCCCTCGGGCGCAAATTCGCGCGCGTCCCTTAGAATCGGGACCCTCTGTTGGATACCCGATCAAAGCCCGGGTTTCAGGGAAAGACGTTGATGAAATATTTCGCATCGTCAATGAAGTTAAAAATAAACTTCGCTCAATAGACGGCACATATAATATTCATGATGATTGGGGACCAACGGTAAAAAAATACCGAGTCGTAATCGATGAAACGAAAGCGAGTCGCGCCAGTATTACCCATGCCGACGTGGCGATATCTCTCCAGGCACTGTTAACGGGGTATCCTGCCACTACGATGCGCGAAGGAAATATCATCATCCCCATTAATGTTCATGCCACGGTCGATAGCGACAATGAGATTGAAAAGATAGAAACATTGAATATCCATTCAATAATTAAACGGGGGACAACCGTGCTCCTCAAAGATATTGCTGAAATCCAGGAAGTGCGTGAAACCGCATCTTTCGTGAGGAGAAATTTCCAGCGAACGGTCACCGTGCGGGCCGACATCCAGGAGAGGGTCAGTGCTAAAGATGTGGATACTCAATTAAAGCAGTGGGTCGATGAGCAAAAAAATAACTGGGGGGATGATTACAATGTATTGATCAGCGGCGAAAGCGAGGAATCCAGCAAGGCTAACCAGTCTATTATCAGTAAGCTTCCCTGGACAGCCTTTTTGATTGTCCTCCTGCTTATTCGACAAACACGTTCCTTCCGACGAACTTTTATTATTGTCTGCGCCGTACCTATGGGCCTCATCGGAGTAATTGTTGGACTGCTTGTCACCCAACAGCCTTTCGGATTTATGACCCTCGTCGGCGTCGTTTCTCTCACGGGTATCGTCATTAATAACGCGATCATTCTTATCGACCGGATACGCATAAACCTGGACGTTAAAGGTCTCTCTCCTCAAGAAAGTATTGTTGAAGCGTCATTAAACAGATTACGTCCTATTCTTCTAACGACTATTACGACCATTGGAGGAATTCTTCCCCTCTACTTCAGAGGTAACCCGACTTTTCAACCGATGTCGGTGGCGATTATCTTTGGATTATTATTTGCCACTCTCCTCGTGCTTGGAATTGTTCCATTGCTCTACTCGGTGCTTTTTCGCGTAGATTTTCGCGATTATCCTAACAGTCACTGAATCAAGGATCGAGTTTATCACTCTCATTCCTCATAATCACTTCCGTTTTTTGCCGCCCAGTGACGCGGTAAGTAATGCCGGACCAGGTAATTATTTGTCCGATCCCCGAACGACAGATGGTAAGGAAATGGACAAACATCCAGAAAAAAGTCGCGAAACGTTCCAGGGCAAATGTCGGCTTCAACGCCTCTAAATGCTTACCGCTGAATAAAGTTTTCATTAACTCAATGCGCTGATGCGCACGCATTTCGTTGAGCACAAAAACGAAAGCAATAGGGATGAAAGCTTTGAAGTAACCAGTGATTATCGCGCTCCATGCGGTCAATGTTGCGCATAGATAGAGGGCGGTTACGAACAGGCCTGACCACCAGGCCCAGGGTGCGTATATGCGCACATGGAAATATTGCCGCCAGCTAAATCCAAACATTGAAGACCAATTATAATCTTCTGGACTGGGCAGCATAAGCGATCGCAGGTAGGCAATTTTTTTTCCCGCCTTGCGCACGTGATATGCCGTCTGTAAATCATCATTAAAGGCTCCTACAAACTTGTCCGAGAGATCTATTTCTTCATGGAATTCTCTTGTCAACGCATGCGCCCCACCCCACATCAAATTACACCATTCAGGGCCACCCATGGTAGCCACCGACCCATTGACAACGCTAGCCGTCAACATCCCCAGATTCCGGTTCATCGGGATAATCCATCGGTAGCCGGTTGCAGCTGTATGAGTACCCTGGTTCAGAGGACCGAGCAATTGCCGCAATAAATTCCGTGGTGGTAAAATATCGGCGTCACTAGCGGCAATCAGTGCGTCTTCATCGCGCAACTCTCGCAATGCCTGAAGTTGATTATGTACCTTTTGCGCGCCGGTCTCGCACAGACCTGCGATTATAAGCTGCACCCGTTTTAACCCTGGTGACACCTCAGGGGAGCCCTGGGGCGCAGGTTCAACTTCAGGTCTCCAAATCAATTTGTCATCGCTCAATCCGATCCTGTCTCGAAGCTTGCTGTAAAGAGGATCACGCGTTGATTCTACCGAGAAGATCACGTGATAATTCGGATAATCCTGATTGAGTAACTCGCCTACGTACGGTTCGAAATTATGGCGAATCCCTTTCATCGGGGCCAATAAAACAGCCGGTAGCAACGGTTTTTCGAGGGGTGCAGACAAGCGTTCGTCCTGCCATCGCATTCTGATACGATACATAAATACATTAAACCACCCAAAAAGTCCCTGGAGCAACCAAAGCCCCCACAGCAACCAGATCGCAGTTTCAAACGACACATTCATAAGAATAATTTATTTTCTGTATTCAGTTTTAAATGATAAAACATGTCGTCACATTTTATCCTCAATGAAAACGATAAATTATAGGTAGAGAGATTTTTTATTACCCATAATATAACTTCCAGATAAGGACAAAGGCGCTGGCAAAATCCATTGGCTTTTCTTCGACCCATCGCTTTACCTCTTCAGTATTGTACCATTCACCGCAATCGATTTCGTCGCGATTAATATTAAACGGCCCTTCATGGAGACCGCGATAGACCCAGATAAACTCATATCCTGTTTCCTGACAGGAATCGATTTTGAAGAGTCTTTCCGGGGAGTCTTCGAATGTCACATTAAGTTCTTCATTCACTTCGCGTATACAAGCTACGTCATAATCTTCACCTGCATCTAGATGTCCAGCTACTGAAGAATCCCATAATCCTGGAAAATTGTCTTTGAGCAGAGACCTTTTTTGCAAAAAAAGCTGTTCCTGTTCATTAAATATTAAAATATGCACGGCGCGGTGCTTTAGTTTCTGTCGGTGAACTTCCGAACGGGTCTCTTGTCTGAGCACATTATCCTGATCATCGACTACATCAAAAATCTCATCTTTTGTCATAAAATTAATTTCAATTATCTACAGAATTTATTTTCATCCCGAATATAGCGATAATAAACGATCCGAACATGAAAAGGGAAATCAACTCTTTGAATTCACTTGGAAGCTAACGATCATCCGCTGCTTATTTCATAAAAAAACGAACCCTGTAGAAGGGTTCGTTTACTAGAAAGAAATCAGATTCGCTGATAGCTAAATCGTATAATCTTTTATAAACCTTTCTTTACAAAATCGACGATGTCATCCTCTTCCTTGATTTTAATTTCCTGCTGATTTTCTGTATTCTCGCCCACATAAGGAATTGCCGCCGCTGCCATAAGAGGAACATACTTTCTTAAATCCTCACTTTCATCTTTGTTCTTAACATAAATGCTCCACACTTGGGTCGGGCTCTCATTATTTTCTATATCGCGATTGTCGCGCGACGTCATCCGTAAATACTTTTCATAGGTGATTATAGGGACTATTTGTTCTTGCACCCCGATCATTTCCACCCTGGCGGGAGTAAAAACGGTACTATTCACGTACCTGACGTTACCATTTCTATCAATCACTGGTGTAGAGATCGTTTTGTACCCTCCACTAGATCGACCATAAACAGGGCTGGTCTTAGTTTTAAAATCGGTCTGAGGTTCACTTACCCCATAGGAAACATCGATAACCATATCAGCATTATCAATCGCCGGCGCTTCATAGTACCCTTTGCCGGATAATGCAGTCTTAATATATTGGGAAACTTCCTGAAACTCTAAATCGTCCTCGTTAATCTGGGCGTTTGAACTGACAATTTTATAAGATTTAAGTTCTTTAACATTTGGATCCGGATTATTAATCGCGTCAACTTTGAAAGAATATGTCGATGAACAACTGGTGAGAACGAACGCGGCAAGAAGTGCAATAAAGGGGGTGAATTCAATTTTATGTTCACGCATGTTCTACTCCTTTTGTAATTAACGACTCGATCAGTGTATGACTAAAATCTTTATATTTAAAATATACTCAAAAGCTAATTTTTTGCCCTTAACTCTTCCAGTTCTCTTTCAAGTCTGCGTATTTCTTCTTCGGCCGATAATTTGCGTTCTTCAGCCTGACCGATAGCCTGACTGCGTGAAAGTGCTGATTCTAATTCCGATTGTAGTTCTTTAAGGCGTTTTTCAGCATTGCGTGCCCTAATCTCTGCTTCGGTAACTTCAGTTTCTGTAATCCTCATACCTTCGGCGATAGCTAACTGTTTAGAACGCATGGCTTCGGCTTCAGCCTTCACTTTGCGCATTTTCGATAATTCCTGCTGATGTGCCCTTTGCTGGGCAAGTGTCTCTTGATCTTTTTGCTCCTTGGCTTCTTTCGCGGCGCCGATTAAACCGCCGATGACAACACCCGCAGCTGCGCCGATTGCTGCCCCTTCACCCGTCTCACCACTTTGATTACCGATGATCGCCCCCGCCGTAGCACCTGCCAGTGCTCCCTTCATCGCTCCGCGTGAGGTAGATGAACCTGTTGTTGTAGTACATCCGCTGGCAACGACAACCAGCATTAGCATATTAAGTAAAAATTTTATTTCTCGAGTGTTAATAGTCATGACAAGCTTTAAGAAAATTTATTTACCCCCCGTGTCTGCTTGTTAATTGGAATATTTGATATGAGCATATTATAACGATATTATTCCCCTCCAATATCTTCGCTTAGGCAACTATTATCGGGTTGATATATTAATGGCAGATAAGCGCATAAACTCTATCTCTGAAACCTTCTTTTTTCAAGTAAAAACTAGCCGAACTGGCAATTGAAAAGATAATAGCTAAACAGACAAGGGAAAAATTGACATGTTCCATGGGTCATCGTTTATTATTAACAATTTATGACATCTGAGATCGATCATTGGCGGCAAAAAATATAACTTTTTTGGCACTAAACTTTCCGCATGCGATCTAATGAGATATATGTTCTTTTACGATACTCATAAAGTCACCCGATCGAGTAAGATTAACCATGGCAGCTAAAATCTCGAAAAGTAGCCTCTTTTCCAGAGAGAATATTTACCAATTTGCCGGGCTATTGACCTCCATCATCATAATCCATCTTACCTATGTCGCGGTTATTCGACCGCAGGCCGCGAAAATTCAAGTAGCCAATTCATTAAAAGCTGCTCAGCAATCGGATTCCGGTTTTGTGCCTGAACGCTCATTTTTCGTTATAATAAAAGATTACGAGCAACAGGTCTGTTTCACACTAATGATTTGGGCAATGATGATCGTAATCTATAAACTTCGCCAAGTCTGGCAGGAAAAAATAATCTTAAATGAGAACTTTTTGGATATAGAAACGGGGGAAAGGATCATTCCTGAAGAAGCCCTTGCCCACTCAAAAGAAGTGGAAACGCGTTTCTCCAGCATACCGCAATACGCAGATAAATTATTACCCCGTGTAGTAATCACCGCCCTTCGAAGATTTCATTCCTCGCACTCCATTCAAGATGTATCTCAGGCTGTGAGAGAAATTTCAGAATCAGAGGCGGATCGGTTGGATTCTGAGCTATCCCTCATCCGTTACGTGGCATGGGCAATCCCGTCGGTCGGATTTGTCGGAACCGTGCGTGGTATCGGAGAAGCATTGACCAAAGCCGACCAGGCGATAAGGGGCAATATCCAAGGCGTGACGGATTCTCTCGGTCTGGCTTTTAATTCTACATTGATTGCCCTTTTTCTCAGCATTATTCTTATGTATTTTATTCACCTTTTGCAGTCCCGACAAGAAAGTCTCATTCTCGAAACCGAAGAATACTGCAGAAATCAACTCCTCGCCGTAATGAAAATCCCCTTTAAGGAAGAAAGCGAGATGTTGATAACTTGAACTCTGGCTCCCTTAGATAATGATTAATACACTCGGTCTGGAATTTTGTGATGAGGGATTTCTTGCCGCGGCTCGCGTAGGTGAGCAGGAGCGATTAGTCCCCCTGGAAGTGGATGGCCCGTCGAGCCCGGGTTTCGTTTACTTTAATGGGAGCGACTATCTTGCCGGCAGGGAAGCTGAAAACCTCTCACGAATCCATCCCCGTATTGTCACGGATACCTGTTGGGATCAACTCTCTCTTCGTTCATCAATCATTTCCACGGGAGGAAAGAATCCATTATTTTCCGAACTCGCATTCCATCATTTAAAACACCTATGGTCGCGATTAAATGGGAGTGGTCTACCTGCTGAAAAAGTTGTTTTCGCTCTGCCGGGTCATTACATCGCTATTGAGGACGACGAGGAAGAATTGGAAATCGGACTTATCTTAAGCATGGCGCGTGATTTAAAGATTCCTTTAGCCGGAATCGTTGATATGGCCAGTGCATCAATTATTCCATATCTGCCTTCTATCGACGCACGCCCGTTTACCGCCCTGCACCTTGACATTCATCAATATAATATCGTCGTTACGGTGATTAGCGTAAGTGAGGAAATTGAGAGAAAACATATCGTCCGTTTCTCCGAATTGGGCTATGCTCATATTTTAAGTGAATTAATGCCGAAACTAGCTAATCGTTTCTTAAGCCAAACCGCTTTTGATGTTACACACGATGGAAAAACCGAACAGGCATTCTATAACCAAATACGACGCCTGATCGATGAATTACGCTACGCACCTGAATGTTCCCTCGAACTGGGTGGACTTAAACGTCCACGCCAGATGGTTGTTACTCATGATTCCCTCGCGAGAGATCTTGATACAGTCAACGACTCCATTGTTCAGGTCGTAAGCAAGGCATCTTCATTTGTTGGAGACGGACCCTGGTCGCTCTTCCTGTCGGATCGCGCTTCTCGTGTACCCGGTCTTTCAAATAAACTGGAGGGGTGGAAAGACTGTCAAATTATTCACTTAGATATTGCTTCAGCGGCGAAAGGTTGCGCCACCTTTGCGGTGGATGCACCACGCGTGGAATCCCTTGACCAGACGCCTGTTATTACTCAAATACCCATTGACGAATCAGTATTTGTCACTCCCAATTCAAAGCGTGAGGGGAATGCACTGCCGGCTGATGTCGCCAGCGACTCAAAGGAATCACGCCCGAAAGCCCAACCTAATCCTACCCATATCGTATTTGAAGGAATCTCCATTCCTCTGGTAGGGGATCATTTTATCATAGGGACCGAAATTGATAACGACCAGAGTGGGCTTCGCATATCCTCAGATAATAAGGCGATCGCCAAACAACACTGCCACATTTACTTTACACGCGAGGGTTTAAAATTCGAAACTGAATATACAGACACCACACGCCTCAACAAGCTACCGGTCGCCAACACTCAATATTTAGCAACCGGTGATTCAATCACCCTTGGAAATAAAGAACAGTTGGTCGAATTACTCCTTATTCATAATCCCTCTTAAGGGTCCACTATCCTCTATTAAGCATTGTAGTACAGGCTTAACGAAAACCTAATACTTCGGATCACAGAGCAGCGATCATGCCGAAAAGTAAGAGACAGGTTCAAGCATTTAGCGTCAGTTTCCTCGATTGCATATGTTGCGGATTCGGCGCTGTCATTCTGCTTTTTGTTCTCACGAGTGGGAAAAAATCAGAAGCCCGTAATGAACAACTTTCTGATGTAAGTATTGATCTCGGTAAGTTACAAAAAAATATTCAGGCTGAAGATGCACGCCTTCGTCTTCTCGCCAGCCTTCTTGAAGAGAATGAATCACAATTGTCGAAGTTGACCGCTGAAAAAACCACGCTCGAAAAAATCCTCGAGGATAAAAATGATGATTTAATGTTACTCCTCACCTTACTCGCCGAGCTTGAAGAGTCTAAAGATACCCTTCTCGGCGAATTTGATGAAATCCCGACAATTGAAGAAGAGGTGCCCATCCCCTTACCTAATTATATAAAACGACAATATCTAACCGATTTTAAAATGAATGGGGAACGTGTATTAATCATCGTCGAGGCTTCGGGGGGGATGCTCGACGATGATACGGATGCCATTCTTGAACGACTTGAAGATACAGATGAGGAAAAACGACAGGCGCCAAAATGGCAACGCGTGCTGCGTTCTGTCGAGTGGCTCCTGGGTTCGATGCGGCCGCCTACCCAGTTTCAGATATATTATTTCAACCGGGAACCTCACCCCATGGTTGAAAATTTTCGCAACCAATGGCTTGATCTCGATAATCGCAAAACGATAAGTGAAGTGTTGACACAGATGAAACAGGTCGTCCCTCAAGGAGGTGCCAACCTGGAACGTGCATTATGGGAGTCACGGCAGATATTTCCACTTCCTGATAATATCATTCTTATAGTCGACGGATTGCCCACATTAAGCGATTCCGTCAGCGGTGATGGTAATGATCCGATTAAACGATTAAATATGTACATGGCGGCGGAACAACAAATTCTCAGCGGTGTTCCCATAAATACAATTCTCTTACCCTCCGGTTATCGCGACCCCGACGCACCAGCTCGCTATTGGCTCCTCGCCAATAAGACCAAGGGGTCTTTTATTTCTCCCTCAAAAACCTGGCCTGATACATGAGAAAATCAAGACGCGATCTATCTATTTTCAGCCTGTCATTCCTCGACTGTATTAGCTGTGGGTTTGGAGCAATTATTCTATTATTTGTAATCTCTCTGGGTTCCGAACGACTCGTAATCAGAGATATCCGCGATACTCTTTTCAAACTTTACCAGGAAAGAATGACGGAACTCGATTCAATTAATGGTAAAACTATTCATTTAACTCTCGAAAATAAAAAGAATAAAGACGCGCTGAGACTTGAAAAAGATACAGTCGCGTCAATGAAGGTAGAAATCGAATTATTAGAAAAGAAAATCAAAGAGTCACTCTTTGGTAAAGAGAACTTGCTCGTGGAAATTGACGAGATGCAAGACTACGTTGACGCCAAACAGCAATTAGTGGAACTCGAACAAATTGAAACCGAACTTCCCATCGGGGTGCCGGTGGAAAGTAATCATCTTATTTTTATTCTTGATACATCGGGAAGTATGCGAGATCCCCGTTCCGGTAGAATCTGGAACATTGTCATAAGTAAGGTTCAAGAAACACTTGAAATATATCCGATTGTTACCGGTATCCAGATTATGGATGCCGATGGCAATTATGTCCTGCGGCCCACTGCCGGGCAGTGGATACCGGATAGCCCTACGGTACGCTCAGCGATAGGTCGAGCCTTAGCGTTCTACAGTCACCACAGTCAGAGCAACCCGGTCCCGGGTATAACAAAGGCTGTAAAAGTCTTTCTTGATCCCGAAGATCCGGATAAAAAAATTGGGATATATGTATTTGGCGACGAATATACAGATACCGCGAGTAAAGTTTTAACACGCATCGATAAACTCAACCCTAAAGATGAAGAAGGTAATCGAGCTATCACGATTAATGCCATCGGCTTCCCTCATGTGGTTAAATTTGAGCGCCACTATACCAAGACCGGATTAAAGTTTGCCAATCTCATGCGTGAATTGACCTACGAGCATGGCGGGGCTTTCGTCGGCATCCAATATTGAATAGTTTTCCCGATCGTAAGGGGAGACCGCTGTTTAGGGTTTGACCACCAGATTAATCTTTCGCTCGTCATTAAAATACTGATTGGAGAAATTCACTAAGTCATCCAGGGTGACTGCTTGTATACGCTCGTCATACTGCTTCCATTCATTGGCCGGTTTTCCATAAATTGTATTCAGTGCGGCCATCGTCGCACGAGCCCCAATCGTCTGCATACCCATGCGTTTTTGCGCTTTCACCCGTGTCTGCGCTCGCCGCAATTCATCTTCGCTCACTCCCCCCGCCTTCACACGTGATATTTCCTGATTAAATTCGTCTAACACATCATTGTATTTCGAAGGATGTGTTCCCGCGTAGAGATAAAACATGCCGTGGTCCAGACCAACGATACATTGAGCCCCTACAAAATACGCCAAACTGCGTTTTTCTCGAACCCGTTCGAAAAGACGACCGGACATATTACTGAAAAGTTCATCAAGTATTTTACTGACATACATGTCATCTGATAAAATACCCGCACCTTGATAAGCCTGAAAAACGACGGCCTGTTCGCGTGGTAGGGTAAACTCAAATAATCCTGACTTTGATGGTCCAGAAAAGGATTTTTTTACCTCCTTAAAATCCCTATCCGAAAATTTATTAAATAGGCATTCGAATTCGGGTATAACGCTTTCTGGATCAAAATCTCCGACTATAGCTGCAACAATATTTCGCCCTCTAATAAGTCGATCATAATGGTCGTTTATCTCGCTTACACTTAAATTCTCTAAAGTTTCTTCAGAACCAGACGAGTCCATCTTGAATGGGTGATCACAATAAAATATTTCTCTCAACTTTCTGAGCCCATAATATACAATTTCATCGTTTTCTTCTTTAATCATCGCGATTTGAGCGGTGCGTTCAGTATTGAATGTATTGACTTCAAAGTCTGGCCCATGGAGCGCTTCATCAAGTAATTCCAATGCGAGTTTATAATCTTGAGACATAACCTCCATCGAAAGCCCAAATGTATTATCGCCTATAAATTCATCGAATGATCCCCCCACTCTTTCAATTGTTTCGGCTACCTCCTCCGCATTGCGATTACGCGTATCGCGGGTTAAAAGAGTGGACAAGAGACTGGTAATTCCCCGTTGCGAAGCATTTTCGTAAATGGCTCCACCTAAGCTTACAATCTTTATATGTAATTTCGGCAGCTTGTCGTCCGGTTGAAAAACGATGCTTACGCCGTTATCGAGAGTAAGCGTTTTAAAATCCGGTATCTCCCTGCTTCCGATGAACACTGATTCAGATGACTTTTTCGAACCCATCGCATTTAAAGAAACCGCGGTCATACGGTCATTCCTGAAATAAGTATTTATCAACTCGCTGACCGCTTCCGGTTTGAGATTATGAATCGTTTCAATATAATTGCGTGGATAACCCAAATCACCAACCACGATTTCTGCCATTCCCAAGCGAGATGCCTGACCGCTTACGGTCTTACGTATACTGACCTCGCCTACGGCCGCTTGACGCACTGCCTTATCTACTTGTTCCGAACGAATACCTTCATTTCCCAATCGGGTCAGTTCATCGAGGATCGCCCTCTGGGCCCTCTCTTGTTGATCTGGATCACAAACGTAATTGATGCTCAGAAAACCCACGTTGCCAGGATTCCAGCATGAGGCATCAATATAATGTACAATTTTTCTTTTATCACGTAGCTGCTGCCAAAGAATAGAACTGTACCCACTCCCCAGGATTGCGGCCAGGATATCGCATCCGGGAGTATCCTTGTGTGTTAATCCGGGTATGCGAAAGGCAATATTGCCGCGGCAGACATTGACTTCTCCTTCAAGATGCTCTTCACGCATGCTGAGCTGTAAGGGTTCGTTGGGCACATAAGGAATCGCCAATCGTTTCCGCGTGTGGGAACCAAAGTTCTTTTCAATTTCATCGCGCAGCTCGCTTGAGCAAAAATCCCCAACTACAACGAGAACCATGTTGTTGGGTACATACCGAGCTTGATAGTAAGTAAACAAATCCTCTCTTGTTATAGTTTCAAATAATTCACGGTGTCCAATGACAGGGTATCGGTAAGGATGCTCACGGAATGCGTTTCTAAACAGCGCGTGAGAAACTTGACGGTCGGGGTCGTCCTCTCCCATGTCAATTTCGCGTAGAATAACCTCACGCTCTTTTGCTACCTCTTCGACCGGTAAAATTGAGCAAAGCGCTGCATCCGCAAGCATTTCGACAGCTAATCCTGTCTCTTCACTGGGTGTCTCTATATAATAGACCGTCCGGTCGAAGGTGGTATAGGCATTGATATACGCACCCGCAGCTTGAATCTCACGGGTCAGTGCCTCTCCTGAACGTTTTTCCGTCCCTTTAAAAAGCATATGTTCAAGAAAATGAGACACCCCTGCCCCCAGGAGTGAACCTTCATAAATACTGCCCGTCTTTACCCAGACCTGAACTGAAGCAATTTTGTTGGCGTGCTCTTCTTTAAGCAAAACGGTCAGGCCATTGGAGAGGGTAAATCGTTCTACCTTTTCGCAAAATAATTTCTCGAGGAATGAATCCATTTTCCCAATCTCACTGTTCTCACGAATCATCATTTATACAGAGCATGAAGGAACAAAAACTTGCGGCACAATGAATTTAATGAGGTCAAAGAAAATTCAATTATCTTCTTTATTCTCGCCATTTTCCTTCAAATTTCTATTTGCGGGGAGATAAGGTTGCACAAACGCCTTACGAAAATCATAGCCTTGACTAAAGTCCTGTTTCTGATCGCTCTCAGTTTTACCAAATACTCCATGCTCAACGAGATTAAAGACTATTTCTCCAAAATCTTCACAGGCATTAACACCCCATTGTTCCAATAAAGTCATAGTCATCGGACCATACTGATCAAGAGCGTATTCGCGGATACCTTCAAGCAACTGTTGTCCGGACACATGGTTTGATTTTCGTATTTTCTTTTTTCGCTTTAAATTGCTTAAGGTATGATCCAGGGCCTCGCGCATAAAATAGTATACTCCCTTGGTGAAACGTGCGTCATCCCGAATAATCAAATCTACAACTTCATTGAAATCTCTGTTATTATCACTCATCAGCAAGTAAAAATTAAACGCCCATGAGTCCCATTGTGGTCAAGCCTATTTAAGACTTAATTATAGCATTAGGCCCTTGCACGCCTCTTTTCATGCCTGATCCGTATTATTTTTTAAAGCGAATGTCCTTGAATTGAGATATTTGGTCCTTTATCGCCGTCTCAACGGGGAGGCGCTCCATACTTGATGCACCGTAAAACCCGTCGACTCCCTCTGTTCGCTGCAGAACATATTCCGCATCTTCAGGCATGGCGATGGGCCCCCCGTGACACAAAACTATGACTTCAGAATTGATGTTCTTAGCCACCTCGCAAATTTCCTGAACTTTTGCCGGAGAATCCTCCAATGTCACCGCTGTCGATGCCCCGATCGCTCCTTTCGTCGTTAATCCCATGTGCGCAACAATGACATCCGCACCCGCATGGGTCATCGCTTTTGCTTCCTCAACATTAAACGCGTAGGGTGAGGTAAAAAAGTCCATCTTTCGCGCCTTGCTAATCATCTCGACCTCAAGTTCGTAACTCATCCCCGTTTCTTCCAGATTCTGACGGAATAAACCATCACACAAGCCGACCGTCGGAAAATTCTGTATTCCGGAAAATCCAATCGCTTTTACTTCCTGCAAAAATAAATCCATTTGCCGAAAGGGGTCCGTTCCGCAAACGCCGGCAAGAACAGGCGTATCTTTAACTACGGTGAGCACTTCACTTGCCATCTCCATGACAATCGCATTAGCATCTCCATAGGGCATGGCCCCGGCAAGAGAACCTCTTCCCGCCATGCGAAATCGGCCGCTATTATATATTACGATTAGATCGACACCGCCCGCTTCTTCAAACTTCGCGCTTATCCCTGTGCCGGCACCCGCACCAATTATGGGTAATTCCGCATCTATGTTTTTTTTCAGTCGTTCAATTATCTCTTTACGTGTGAATGACATTTTTAATTTTTTTTCTGACTAATTAATTCGAGCATCATTTTAACTGCCTTTTTCGAAAACTCAGGATCATTTATATTGTAATTCACTTCAACATAAAGGATGTCTTTTTTAAGATTTGTCTTTATCGCGTCAAACATCACTTGGTCTGCTTCGCGATCGCAAAATAATTCACCGTCGCCATCCAGTATGGATACCCCTTTGAGCGGGATGAGAAATGCAACCGGTCCTGTGGAGGCATTCGCTTTTTCTGCGAATATTTTACCCATCTTCTCATTTTCCTCTCTATTCGTCCTCATTAGGGTGACGGAAGGATTCCATTCATAAAAGAGGCGCTTGTCTTCGCGATAGCGAGAGGGAACGGTATCCGGACCGCCAAAATTGGCCATATCGACACAACCCGGAACAATAAGGTGGGGTATTCCCTTTTTTCCAGGAGCGTCCAATCGTTGAGGCCCTGCATCAAATACACCTCCACATATTGTGTCCGCCCATTCGGTTGTTGTTATATCGAGGACCGCATCGACCATCCCTTCATCGATAAGACTTTCCATTGTTTTCCCACCTGTTCCCGTAGCGTGAAATACGAGTAATTCATAACCCATGGCAGTCAGTTCCACAACGCAGGCATTTACACTTTCCGTAGTGTTACCAAACATTGATGCGGTGATAATCGGTTTTTCTTCTTTGGAAATGACAATTTCTTCATCGACCATACCACAGATAGCGCCCGCCGCGCGTGAATAGATTATTTTCGAAATCCTGTTCACACCGGCAACGTCAACGATCGAGGGAATCATGGTGATGTCTTTTGTTCCCACTTCAGCAGATACATCTCCCGAAGCGATCGTAGATACACATACTTTAGGCAACCCAAGTGGAAGTGCCCGCATAGCTGCAGTGATTACCGAGGTACCTCCCGATCCGCCCATGCCGATAATGCCGTCAAATTTACCCTCTTGATAAAGTGCGCTAATTAATGTTGCTGCACCAGCCGACACAATTTTCATTGCCTCACCGCGATCTTTTTTCTCACGAATATTATCGAGATTACCGGCAGCCGCTCTGACAATCTTATCGGTCTCCACATCGACGGGAAACAAGTTTGTCGAACCGAGAACGCCGGTATTAACTGTAAATACGCGATGACCTTTACTCAGGATTTTCTCCCGTAGAAAATTGTAGTCGACTCCTTTCGTGTCAAAGGCGCCAATTAAACAAATTGTCTTACCCATCTCAATTAAAGTATAAATGAATTTTTACTTAGTTAACTTAAATCATTGTTCATTCAGACTCACTCGAACTAAGCGAGCGCACGGTGACGAACTTACCATTAAACTTTTCCTCGAGAAGTTTTTTTGTCGATGCCGGTATTTTGTCCACCCATTTATCGAGATCGTCATCACTCTGCGTATCGGCATCTAATTCATTTTTTTTTAAAGCGTCCTCTTCTTCAACTCGGCTCGTACTTACTCCCAAGTTCTCATAGACCGTAGATTCAGGTGTTGAGTCTGTATCAGATACGATCTCTTCAGTCGTTGGACTTATTAAGTTTTTTTTTTGCTCCTCTTCTTCAGGAAGACTGGAGGCGAGAACGGTGAATTCCTTGATCAGGGAATCGATCGCTCGGACGCGGCTTTCTTCTACCGCTTTTAACAATGTTATCTCAAAATTAACTTTTTCCGACAGACCTGTCTTAACCGCGGATTCGCCAGCGTGAAGCGCTTCGAGTAATCGCAAGAGAGATTCTGTGCTGAGCATTGTACCCAGTCTATCGGTTTTCCCTTTGTGGCGTATGGCTTCAAGCAGTGCCGAGCGGACAAATTCCTGAAGATCAAGCAATACCCGGTAAAGATCGCGACCCTCTGCAGCAATTTCATCTACGCGAACGACAATTTCCTCATAGTTTGCCGCGGCTATAGCTCTTGAAAGGGCTTCGACTCGCTCAGCAGAAGCGAGCCCGTAGATATCCAGTACATCCTTTTCCGTTATTTCTTTACCACAAAATGATATCAGTTGGTCGAATATAGATTGGGCGTCACGCATACCTCCATCAGCTAAACGGGCAATAGAGTGCAACGCCTTCTCTTCTACTTTTATATTCTCTGCTTGAGCAATATTAACAAGCTGCTGAACGATAATCGAGGCGGCGATCGGTCTGAATTCGAATCGCTGGCAGCGAGAGACAATTGTCGGTAGTATTTTTTGTGACTCAGTCGTTGCAAAGATAAATTTTACATGGGGCGGCGGCTCTTCGAGGGTTTTGAGCAAGGCATTAAAAGCTGAGGCTGAAAGCATGTGTACTTCATCAATAATGTAGATCTTATAGCTGCATTGGGCGGGGGCATACTGGCAATCTTCACGTAGTTGACGCACCTGATCGACCGAATTATTGGAAGCCCCATCGATCTCTATTACATCCATACAATTCCCCTTCATTATATCCTGACATATGAGGGAATCTTCCGGCGTTTTGACTACAGGTCCATTCTCGCAGTTTAGCGCTTTAGCCAGGCAACGCGCCATGCTGGTTTTACCGGTACCACGTGGACCGACAAAAAGGTAAGCATGAGCAATTCGCTCAGTTAGTATCGCATTCTTGAGCGTCCTTACGATATGATCCTGACCGACTACATCGTCAAATTGCTTAGGTCTCCAACGACGCGCAATAACCTGATATCCAGATTTCATAAAATTTATTATTGTGAAAACGAGCTGAAAATAGACAAGGGATTTTGACGCCGTAAATTAAAAAATATTAAATAAAATCAGGGGTAGCCATTTCCCCACGGCGAGAGGTGCATAAAAAAGTGGCCAGGCACCCTACGGCACATGCGAATCCTGGCTACCGTTGCTCCCTTCCGGGCCTGGCGGGGTTCACCGGTCCGGCATTGCATAGGACCCGGCCACTATAAACTATCCATTAATTTAGCCCGGGTATCAACCTGTATTTTAATTAATACGCGAAAAAGAAATACCGGGTGAAAACGGCCTTAGAAACAATACCGGATTTATCCGCTTTTAAAATTCTACTTACCCTCTTTAGGTCTCGGGGCGAGGACGAAGCGAAATCCGGTAGATGTGCTGATCGTGCCCGGGTTGCGACGATTGCGGCTGGAGGACCGACAGTGGTGCGCGAAATCCTCCCATCCACCCCCACGAAGGACGTGATCCGTGCCAGATTCAGGACCGGCATAGTCGGCTTGGACTCCTCCCGGATAACGAGAATTAAAACGATCATAGCACCATTCACTTACATTCCCATGCATGTCGTAAATACCCCAGGCATTAGGATCGTATTGGCCTACTTCCCTTGTTCCATAAATATCATCACTGCTGAGGGTTTCCGCGTATGCTCGTGGATAGCCACCTTTGAAATTTCCATTATCAGAATTGGCGCGATCACCAAATGCATAAGGCGTTAAGGTGCCGGCGCGACAGACATACTCCCATTCCGCTTCGGTAGGTAACCGGTAAACGAGTCCTTCCGGCAGTCTCCCAGCCTTTTGTTCCTGTTCGGTTACTTTCTCGCAAAAAGTTACAGCCTTGCCCCAGATTACACTTTCCACTGGATGATTAGTTCCACGAAATTTACTGGGTTTTTCTCCCATCACCTTTATATATTGAATCTGTGTCACTTCGGTCTTAGCCATCCAGAATCCTTGTGAAATGGTCATCGTCGTACGAGGCCCCTCGGTTGCCAAACGCGATTCTTCTGTCAATTCACTCCCTATTCTATAACTACCGGCAGCGATCCATTGCAGATTTAGGCCCAGATAAGGCACCTGCCAGGCTTTTTCTTTCACCGGGCCCGGTATGGATACGAGGTTAGCACTCCAGGTCTGCTTCTCATTGGGGTTAAAACCCATTCTGCGTTTAAGGGTGAGATGGTCCTTAATGTGAATTTCCAGATCGTATTCCCGATTGGGACGTAAAGCGAAAACATTACCCTGAACCTCGACCTTTCTTTTATCGACGAGAAGGGTAAATGGCATGGATGGAGTGAAATCAAAAGTGAGCATACCTGGGCGCGACTCGAGGTTAACCTTAACCTGAGCACCTCGCCTGTCCTTAATTTCAACACGTCCACTCCAGACTTTGTAATCGGGATGCTTGACTTCCAGTGTGTGCTCACCCTCGACTATATTTTCAGTGAATTTATTGCTGCCCGTAAAATTTTTACCGGCGATACGAATGGCTAATTTATTTATTAATTCAGGGGGTGGGACCTTAGCATCGATGGTAAACTGGGCGTAAAGAGTCCCCGTCTTGCGAACCATCGGGCCGAAATCGACTTCTTCTTCCTGCCCGGGTCTTAATTCGATCTGTTTTTCGAGCGAGCGGTATTTTTCGTGGGTAAGCGAAATAGTCATTGCTACGCCAATTGGAATATCCCCTTTTTCAAGAGGTGTTTTACCCATTTCATCTCCATTAATAATAACCGTAGCCCCTGACGGTTGAGAGAGGATATTTAATGTCCCTGGAACAGGTTCCAATACCACCTCATATTCTGTTAAATCATCAAATGGCAGAAACATGTCTTCTGTCGTCAGGGTTTTATAATTAGAAAGTGATAATATTAATTTATAGTTTCCGCTAATCAGCAATTCTTCGACTCTCAATACACCGCTTTCAGGAATTAAACCTAAATCAAATCGTTCGTCTTTTTCATTTGTCGCTTGGACACTAGTGCCATCCTTGCCGGTCAATTCCAGCACTGCCCAGATTGGTCGCAGTGCTACGCGCAAACTGTTCATCTGATCATCGCCAACCTGCTGTTGAAACATTCTCGGTTTATGATTATTAGCTTCGACCGTAATGGAATAGTTGTCGTGTTTCATATTAACATTGAGGGTCCCATCACTGAGAACGAAATAGTCGGAATTCCCACGACTTTTAAATGTTACCTTCGCAATTTTCGGCAGAACGAACATTTTAAAATCCGGCTCCGCCCCTACCTTTGTAAGCCAGACTATACGCTCGGTGGACGATTCTTCCTCACTGAAAATTACCGAGTATGATAATGTCGCTACTTTAACGATGAAAAAGGCGAATAAGCTTAGTATACATAAACGTATCAGTTTAAGTTTTTTGGGATCGAGTCGCCTTACCAAACTTTTAGGAAGTGGTATCCTCTCGATTTGTCGTGAAAATGCGTCATCGGAGGATTTCCCTGGTGCACTAGCGCGGTCCACTTTATCTAAATCGCTGACCAGAGCCAAGGCATTGATATATCGCTTCGCAGGGACATCATTAAGACACTTGCCTATAATTTGATCCCATCCTTGAGGAATGCGCGCCGAAAATGTAGAGGCAGGGGCGTAATCTTTCCCCGGTTTTTTCCCCGTAAGAAGATAGTAGGCACTGAAACCGAGACCATAAAAATCACTGTTTATGTCGCCCATTTTACCATCCAACACCTCAGGGCTAAGCGCTTCTCGCGTGTTGATTAAGATATTTTGTGGTCCTATTTGAATGGAGGGTACTTCGGACGAGACGATTTGATTAAACTGTTCCAGGCCGACAATTTCACTTAGGCCAAGACCGGTGATTTTTACTTGCCCATCCGAGGCCCTGATGAGACTGGTAGGATTAAGATTGAGATGGGTGACGTCGGCCAGATGCGCAACCTGCAAAGCGTCAGATGCTTGTTTGAGGACATTTTTTATTTCCTGAGCAGGAAGACCAAATTCCTGATCCGCTAAGACTTCCTTTTCATTTCCCTGAGTATCGGTGACCTTATCTTCTGTTCTCTTTTGACGTTCTTCGGAAAATGTCTCCAGGTATTCAACCATGTTAGCGCCTGCAAAGGGTTCCATGATCAGCACATAACGATTGTCAATCAAACCATGGCCGGTCGTCTGGAGTATGTTGGGGTGCTGCAGCTTTTTAAGTTTTTCCCCAACCGCATTAAACTTTTCTTTAAATTCGGGCGCGGATCTAAATTTTTGCGGTAAAACAGCAATACAAACTTCTTCAAAGTTTTTTATGTTCTGCATACGATAAAGACCACCTAAAACATCATAACTCAAGCATTGCATAACCTGGTGATCACCAAACTTTTCACCTGGCGATAATAGTTCGTTCGCTAAGTTAGAGTCAGGGGATGACTCTTCATCGGAGTTAGTTTCAATATCGGATGCCATGAGGAAAATACGTAAGAAGCATAATTAGAGAGAGTATCTTTTTGACAGGCAAGCAAGCATTCGAGCTGTACCTATTAGGTTCAAGATTGCGAAAAACAGGATTCGATTACAGCGAGTATGGTCTCTACGCTGCTAAGCTTGCCCTTGCCTTCATAGCCACAAGCCAACATGCCCTGATCGGGCTCTATGATAATATTCCCTCGGCCAGTTAATGTTTTCAAGTTATCCTGGGTGGCCGGGTGAGACAGCATTTTACTATTCATCGCCGGCGCGATAACGACCTGCGCAAGTGTTGCCAGATAAATAGAAGTAATCAGGTCCGGCGCCAGACCATGAGCAAAACATCCAATTATATTGGCCGTTGCTGGCGCCACTAAAAAAATATCGGCTTTGTCAGCCAATTCGATATGGCCCGGTTGCCAACCATTACCTTCCTCCCAAAGATCGCTCGATACAGGATTGCGGCTCAGCGTTTGCAGGGTCATGGGAGTAATAAACTCTCTCGCTTCCCGTGTCATCACGACGAATACTTCAGCATCCATTTTTTTTAACTGACTGACAATATCCGCTGATTTGTAGGCTGCAATGGAACCCGTTACACCTACGACAATAACTTTGTTTTTTAAACTTCCATCCATATTAAAGTAACCTTTGAACGTTCCGATATGATATCATATCTTGAGCATAGAGTATTCTCGTAATTCACAACTTTTACAGGGCGCGATTAAATCATTTATATTCCTATATTTTATTTAATATTTAGCGATTGTTATGATAATGGCAATGAAAAGACCGGACCTCGGAGACTTGACAAACATGTTAATTTGAGGGATCATTGCTTCTATAACACCAAGATGAGCAATAAACGACCATTTTACATTTTAGCTCTTCTCTGCTTCCTCCCCTGAGGGGGAGAAGTTTGTACCGTATATTTACGTGTGGTCGCTGTCCGGATTCTAATCCAGACATCTTTATATTCCGTGATCTAATCCGTATCGCTGATCTGAAGATCATTTACATTACAAACGAGAATCATAAAATTTCTATCAAATGCAAAAGACACCGATAACCAAATACCATCCCTTTCAAAAGGTCGAATTACCTGATCGCCAATGGCCAAACAGGGTCATTGATCGCGCCCCGTTATGGTGCAGCGTCGATCTACGTGATGGCAATCAGGCCCTGGCTATTCCAATGAACATCGAGGAAAAGCTTGAGATGTTTAAACTGCTCTGTGGTGTCGGATTTAAGCAGATCGAAGTCGGGTTCCCCTCCGCTTCCGATACTGAATTTGAGTTTACACGATATTTAATCGATAATGACCTTATTCCCGATGATGTCGAAATACAGGTTTTGGTACAGGCTAGAGAACATCTCATTCGGCGTACATTTGAATCGATCCGTGGAGCAAAGCAGGTCATCGTTCACTTATACAATTCAACTAATCCTCTGCAAAGGCGGGTGACCTTTGGGATGGATAAAGAACAAATAAAAAGTATCGCCGTTAAAGGAACGCAGTTGGTCAAAAGTCTCGTTCCCACGGTAGCGGACACTCACGTCAGATATGAGTATTCACCTGAAAGCTTTTCCGATACGGAATTGGAATATTCTCTCGAAGTATGCGAAGCGGTTATGGAAGCGTGGGATCCGTCAGAAAAAGAACCTATCATTTTAAATCTTCCCGCAACGGTTGAATTGGCCACTCCCAATATTCATGCCGATCAGATTGAATGGTTTTGTCGTCATATTAAAGAACGCGATAAAGCGATTATCAGTCTGCATACACATAATGACCGTGGAACGGGGATCGCTGCGACCGAGTTAGCACTGATGGCTGGTGCTGATCGAATTGAAGGCACCCTCTTTGGCAATGGAGAACGAACCGGCAACCTTGATATTGTAACGGTCGCTCTCAATATGTATACTCAGGGAATAGACCCCCAACTTGATTTCAGTAGGATCGGAAAAGTAAGAGAGATTTACGAAAGCTGCACCCGAATGTTAGTGCATGATCGTCATCCCTATGGCGGTGACCTTGTTTTTACTGCATTTTCAGGTTCTCATCAAGACGCGATAAAAAAAGGCATGGAGAAAATGGATCCGACCCCCGGCAGTCTATGGCAGGTCCCCTATTTAGCGATGGACCCTGAGGATATTGGTCGTAATTACGAAGCGATCATCCGCATTAACAGTCAGAGTGGTAAAGGCGGCGTAGCATTTATAATGGAACATGAATTCGGGTTAGATTTACCAAAAAAAATGCACCCGGATTTTGGTGCCGTGGTCAATAAAATCGCTGATTCCGAAAGCCGAGAACTCAATGCCCAGGAAATTCGAGAGGTATTCAACCGGGAATACATTGAACGCGAGAGTCCTTTATCTTTGAAATCCTACAATGTTTCCTCTGATCCGGACGATCACCACCATGTCAACTGTCAGGCCGAGATTATTTGGTGCAACGCAATCATAAATAGTGAGGGTGTAGGCAATGGTCCCATTGCGGCCTTTGTCAGTGCGTTAGATAACGCTGGCTTGAAAAATTTCCGCTTGCTCGACTTTCGTCAGCACGCCATTACCAGAGGATCCGCTGCTGACGCCGCCGCGTATATCGAGATTGAGCGCATAGCGGATAAGAAGCTCTATTGGGGTGCCGGTATTGATGCCAACATTGAATTGGCTAGTCTTAAAGCGCTAGTCAGTGCCTATAATCGCGCCTACACGAAGGATCTATCCAAGACTTCCACTGCGGAAAAGGTTAAAAGCGTTCCGCTAAAATAGTCAGAAAATTTGGCCCGATAGCTCTAATATAAGAGGCTTATTCACTTTCTGACTGAAGCGATAGCTTACTGATTGCTTCTGACAGATCACGGGACATTGAAGCCAAAGTATCGCTCATCAATGAAGCCAACCGTCCATAGTTCCGGCCGTTCCAACCACTGCGATTGACACTGGTATCACCGGTGGCGAGATTATTACCGGTCGATGGATCCTGGATTTCCCACAGTGCACGCAGTATGACATTACCGTCATCCGCGCCATCAAAGCGCAAAATTTTTACTTTAATTTCAACGTCGTGTACACTGTTATCTTGCCAGGGTACGACTGATACCTGTTGAACCCCATTTTTCGCGGTCAGATTAGTCGCCAGTGTTCGGCTTATGCCTGTTTCCAAATCTTCACCCCAACGATGAATTTCAGAATAGCGAATTTCATCAGAGTCGAGGCGAACAACGATTTTTCTGTTTTTTAAATAGGAGGGTACATCCACCCTTTTAAAGCCGATGGATAGGCCTTCTTCATCTTGTGAGACCCCTGCCTCATTAGAAGCAGAGAGCAGGTAGAAACGCGTGGGGTCTGCTTGTGGATCAAGATTTAAACACCCACTTAGTGCCAGGCACAGACTTAACAAAAGAACAACATACACATTCGATCTTAAAATCTTCATTTTTATTCGGATTTTTCTGACATTTTTTTACCGGTTAGCAGAGAGCGTGGGTTACGTTCAAGATAATCACTGAGTTGCTGGATTGATTGCGCAGCGGCTGACATTTCACTTAAAGCGCGTTCGACTTCATAGCGTATGGACGATTCAGGGGTGAGAGCTTCTTCGATTCGATCAGCAGTATTTCTCAAGCTGATTAAAGTTTTCTGGACTTCCTGATTAGTTCCATTAGCTCCCGCCAGAACCGGATCAATGTTTTCTTCTATCTTAACCGACAGTTTACGTATTTCTGCTAGCGCAGATTTTAGATTTCCCAATACCGCTTGCACATTTTCTGAATTAACCAACTCCGCAATTGACTCGGTAGCATCGATTAAACTGTCGCTGATATTTTTGAAGTTTACATCGTCTATCGCGTCATTCGCGCTCTCAAGAAGTGAAACCAATTTATTATTTATTTTCTCTATATCAATAGTACTCAGGCGAGCAATTATTTCGGTAGCACTCTGACCGATCTCGGCAAAAGGAGATTTTACGGAAGGTATTTCTTTATAGATAATCTTCTCTTGGATAAAATCAGGGGGAGGGGCATTCTCGATGAAGGATAAATCGATATAATAAAGTCCCGTAATAAAACTTTCCATAACCAATTGGGCGCGCAACCCATCACTTACCTGTGCGAAGAATTCTTCATCATCAGTTATGTCCACGGTTATTCCCAGTTTATTTGCGAGCCGGCTTACTTCAATTTCAATTAGCACGGGGATATGAGCGGATAATTCAATCTGATTGTAACGAATATATATATCTTTGACTTGTCCCATGGGAACACCGCGAAATTTAACTTGAGAGCCAATATCCAATCCGCTCACTGATTCATCAAAATATATGATATATTCCTCATTTTCTGAAAACATTTTAACCGAACCGACAAGAATGATTCCCGCAACTGCAACAGCCATCGCACCGAGCACAAAAATTCCTATCACCGTGGGATTGGATTTTATACTCATATTATCTGCCTATCTATGGTTAACTTCATTATTCTCATGCTAAGGGATTTAAAATAAATTAATTAGCTTTTTCACCGCGAGAAAGAAAGTAACGTACGTTTTCGTTAGGTGGATCCTTAAAGAGCTCATTTGGATTCCCCATCGCCGTCATCGTTCTGCTTTCGGCATCGAGGAAAATAGAATTGTCACCAATCGCAAAAATGCTCGCTAACTCATGTGTAACCACAACAACTGTCGAGCCGAGACTATCGCGAAGTTGTAGAATCAGGTCGTCCAACCTGCGAGAACTTATGGGGTCGAGCCCAGCCGACGGTTCGTCAAAAAAGAGAATCTCCGGGTCTAACGCCATCGCGCGGGCCAGGCCGGCGCGTTTGCGCATACCACCGCTGATTTCAGAAGGATAGAAGGCCTCAAAGCCTTTTAACCCGACAAGTGATAGCTTAAATGAGACAATTTCTCGAATTTCACCAGGTGAGAGCTTTGTATATTCCTCGAGAGGTAAGGCTACGTTCTCTTCCAGCGTCATTGAGCTCCAAAGTGCTCCAGCTTGATAGAGCACACCAAATGTACGCAAGGTATCTTGTTTTTTATCCAGATCGGCTTTAACAAAACTTACGCCGTCATAAAGAATGTCACCGCGGACAGGATCGATAAGACCGATAAGGTGCTTTAATAGTGTGCTTTTTCCACAACCACTGCCACCCATAATAATCATTATCTCACTTTGCTTGACGGTAAATTTGAGATCACGCATGACAACAAAAGAGCCATAAGCCAAATCCATCCCGCGCACTTCAATTTTCGGTTGAGAAATAGTATTCATCATTTGTATCAAAAGCCATGGATGGCTGCAATCCAGTCAATGACAGCGTTAGCAAAAATGATCAAGGTTATACCCGTAACGACAGCCGAAGTGGCCGCCAAACCAACGGCATCAGCGCTATTCCCGCATTGCATGCCTCTCAGACAACCGGAGATAGCGACTAATATACCAAAAATCGTTCCTTTTACTAGACCGATGTAAAAATCGGGTAATGCCACAGCTTCATTCATCCCCTCAAGAAATTGGTGAACGGAAAAATCCAGGAGGAGAGTAGTTACCAGAAGCCCACCGATTATACCAATCAGATCCGCATAGAGGACAAGCAACGGCATCATGATAATGAGCGCCAGCATGCGTGGCAGGACGATGAAATCTACCGGAGAAATGCCCATCGTTTTCAGTGCATCGATTTCCTCGGTTACCTTCATCGTCCCAATCTGTGCGGCGAAAGCTGCGCCCGTGCGACCAGCAACAATTACCCCGGTCATAATCGCGCCCATTTCTCTGAGTATCCCATAGGCAACAAGATAGGAGACATAAATCTCAGCTCCAAAACGGGCGAGTGTAACGGATCCAAGAAAAGCGACAATTAACCCTATAAGCAAAGCGATGAGTGAAACAATGGGTAGAGCTTTAGCACCCGTTTCCTGAACGATGACAAAAAAGTCACCCCAACGCATATGATAGCGGCCACTAAGGAGTTTAAGAATACTTAAAAAAACCTCACCAATAAATCGTGTAAAATCTACAAATCCATCATAATTAGAGATTCCCCATTTACCAATCCGTGGTAAAAGAGCGTGCTCGGCACTTCTTTTTCCCACATCCTCTTTTTCCGGAACCTCTTGTGAAAGACGAAGTAAACGCTGAATGTTATCGGGCAGTGAATCTACATATATTTCCAAGCCACGCTCTTTTCCGTAATCGATGACTTTTAGCAAGAAAGTCATCAGACCTGATTCCCAAGTGACCAATTGGGCAACATCGAATTTAATACCCGTAATTGCTTTATCCTGTGGAAATGTGTCTACTATCGTATTAAATTCAGGTTTGCTTTCCTTTAACGACCAATCCCCAGATAAACGAAGTGTGAGCGTATTGCCTTCTCGAACACTCTCTATCATTTTTATTTTTTCTTGAGAATCCATACCGATTGACTCTAATAGTTTAAGCTTTAGAGGTGATCCTAAATTTGTCACACACTATTTTTTAATTAATTAAACCTGTTTGCCCGGCAAGTGCTGCCTGGTGACGACATTATTACTATGAATGCCGTATTACTAGATCTCGACGGAACATTAATTGATCATTTTAACGTTATTTACCGTTGTTATACCTATGCTCAGAAAAAATTGGGGCTTAAACAGGTAGATTTTGAGACCGTCAAACGCACTATCGGTGGTTCCGTCCCAGTAACGCTTGAGCGGTTAATCGGAATAGAAAAATTACCTGAGGCCCTTATCCATTTCCATGAACATTTTGATCAGATATTTCTCGAGGATGTCGGCATTTACCCGGGCGTTCATTGGCTCCTCCAGGCGCTCAAGGAACGCGGTTGTAAAACCGCCGTCTTTACCAACAAAGGCGGTGACAGTTCTCGGAAACTTTGCGCTCATTTGAAATTCGATCAGTATCTTGACGCTATTGTCGGTCATGGCGATACAGCCTACCGTAAGCCCGAGCTTGAATTTACACAGTATGTCCTCTCTCGTTTGCAGAGCACTCCCGATGAATCATGCCTAATCGGAGATTCACCTTTTGATATTGAAGCCGCAAAGGTTGTCGGCATGACCAGTTATGCGGTAACCACAGGCACCCATTCCAGCGAACCGCTCATTGAGGCTGGCGCGCATGGAGTGTACCCTGATTTGATTGAGCTGGGTAAAACCGTTTTTGGATTCGCAGCTCCGAAAGATGCGATCGAAGTTCAGACTGAATGATGCTTTATAACTTTTCCTCTCCTCTTAATTGAGCTGGCTGGCCTCAACACTACCTACACATGAGTGAGGTCAATCTTAACGGCGTGCTCGAACGCATTATTTTTTCGAACGAAGAAACGCATTATTGTGTGGGTGAATTAAGGCAGGATAAGGGTAATAATCTAATTACTGTCACCGGGACTCTCCCCGGCGTTCAATGTGGGGAAACACTTCAGTTGACCGGAGATTGGGAGTTTCATCAAAGACATGGCACTCAATTTAAAATTCAGACCTTCCGTTCCGTCCTCCCTTCTTCTGTTCACGGTATTCGTATGTATCTTGGCAGTGGACTCGTCGAGGGGATAGGTAAAGTCTATGCGAATAAAATTGTCGATCACTTCGGGACTGACACCCTGGAAGTGATAGCTGAAAATTCCGGACGTTTGCTCGAAGTTGAAGGGATTGGTAAACAGCGCGCTCTCTCAATTAAGACCGCCTGGACCGATCAACAGGCTATGCGGGATGTAATGCTTTTTCTGCATACTTATGGTGTCTCATCTTCTAACTGCCTGCAGTTAGTAAAAAAATATGGAAACAGTGCGAAATCTATCCTTCAGACCGAGCCCTACACCGTAGCCCGAGAGGTAAAAGGTATTGGCTTTAAAACCGCGGATCGTATCGCTATCAACCTCGGTTTTTCGAACGAAAGTCCAGCGCGGATCGATGCGGGAATTATATACTCGATGCAGCAACTTGAAGATGAAGGGCACACCGGTTACTCCGCCTCAGATCTAGCAACTTATGCCAGTCAGTTACTTGAAACGGAAAACGAAATAATAAGCGAAAGAATAAAAGCTCTACTCGTAGAAAATCATCTTCGCCTTTCCACAAGTAACGGTTTGCTTCAATTGCCGATTACTGCCAACGCTGAAGATGATATTGCACAAAGTGTAAATCGACTTATTTCGCATCCGTCAACATTGCCACCCATAATATTAGATAAGGCTTTTTCATGGGTGGAAGAACGCGTCGGTTTCGAATTAACATCTGAGCAAGTGAATGCAGTCAGCGCCGCCCTCACGCAAAAAGTATCGATCATTACGGGAGGACCCGGCACGGGAAAAACCACTATTCTTCTTGCAGTTGTAAAAATTCTTGTCGCAAAAAAAGTTCGCATCTTACTCGCCTCCCCTACCGGTCGTGCCGCACAGCGCATGAGTGAAGCAACTGACACTTTCGCCCAAACGATACACCGGCTTTTAAATTTTGATCCACACGCCGGCCGCTTTAAAACTTGTAAAAGAAATCCTTTAAAGGCCGACTTTATTATCGTTGATGAGGCAAGTATGCTGGACACCAGGTTAGCTTCCGCTCTTTTTAACGCACTGCCCGTCAGCGCTCATCTTTTACTCGTAGGCGACGTCAATCAACTTCCCTCCATTGGTGCCGGCAATGTTCTCGGCGACCTCATAAAGTGTCGCAAATTTAAAGTTACGCGGCTGCAACGGATATTTCGCCAGGAAGAGCAAAGTGATATAATTGCCACGGCACACAATATTTTAAACAATAACGCAACGCCACGTTTCGCAGTAAGCAATACGACAGAATTTAATCCGCATAGTGATCTACATTTTATTCGTAGAACAGATCCCGAAGCTTGCCTCGATACAGTGATCGATCTTTGTCGAAACTACATTCCTGCAAAATACACAGTCGATCCACTTTTGGATGTCCAGGTCCTGGCCCCCATGCATCGAGGTGTCGCCGGCATCAGTAATTTTAACCGAGAGTTACAAAATGCCCTCAACCCGAATGGTAAAGTTCTGCATATTGGTCAGAGAACTTTCTCGATCGGTGATAAAGTCCTGCAGAACCGTAACAATTATGAAAAGAATATTTTCAATGGCGATCTTGGCAGGATCACTCATATCAATCTGGAAGCGGGTTCCATTGCAGTCAAATTTGATAGTGAAGTTATTGATTATACGCGGGCAGAACTCGATAATCTACAACTCGCCTATGCCATTAGTGTGCACAAAGCTCAGGGGAGTGAGTTTCCTATAGTTATCATTCCCCTCTTAAAACAACATTTCATGTTGTTGCAAAGAAATCTCCTTTACACCGCAATTACCCGCGGGAAAAGTAAAGTCTTCATCGTGGGCGACCCAGTTGCCTACGGAATCGCTGTTCGAAATAAGGACAGCACCTCGCGACGGACTGACCTGCAAAGGAAAATTCTAGAACTCAACGCGTGAGCTTATATTAAAAAATTGCAGCGTTATTTTCAGATCTTGTTAATTTTCTTCCCCGTCTTTACAATTGCCATAATTTCACACATATTATAATTTCCACTCTTACCTGCAGTTTAAGAGTAAACTCATAGGCTATTTCTGCTCATTGCTTCTATTTTTGCAATTTGTGTCGTGAAAAAAATATTTCCAGCCGATCATATACCAACCCTCACCCATGTTGCTATCATCCCTGATGGTAACGGTCGTTGGGCAAAGCAACAGGGATTGCGACGCAACCAGGGGCATAAGCAGGGTGTAGAAAATGTGGGGAATATCGTAGAATACGCACGTGAACTGGGCATTAAATATCTTACTTTTTACGCCTTCTCCGCTGAAAATTGGGATCGACCTCAAGGTGAGGTCGTAGCGTTAATGAAAATGCTCGAACATTTTTTAAAAACCAACCTTGGTAAATTGCATAAACATCAGATCCGTCTCAAAGCGATCGGTCGTATTGATGAATTGCCACCTAAACTATGCGTACTACTGGATAAAGCTATCGAGGCTACATCACATTATCAAGATAGGACTCTAATTTTCGCGTTAAATTATGGGGCGCGCAGCGAAGTCATTGATGCGGTAAAAGCCTACTCCCGGGCCGTTCTCGACGGGACAAAAAATCCAGATGACCTGAAATGGGAAGAATTTTCTCATTACCTTTATACTGACGATATACCCGATCCCGATCTTATTATCCGCACATCGGGTGAAACGCGATTAAGTAATTTTTTGCTTTTACAAGGTGCGTATTCAGAATTTTTTTTCTCACCAAAATTATGGCCGGAATTCAGTAAGGAAGATTTTATAAAGGCTATCGAAAGCTTTAAAAAGCGAGAGCGACGCTTTGGTAAAACAGGGGAGCAAATTCGTAATAACCCCGCTGAGCCCATCTTGAACAGGTGACGCAACGCATTCTCAGTACCTTGGGTCTGTGGGTAATCCTGGCCTCAGCCCTCTTCCTTGGTGGACCTACAGCTGGTGTATGGATAATTACTCTCTTCTGCGTTTTAACTCAATATGAGTTGTATCTGATTCTGGAAAAGGCCGGGCATCTCCCGATGAAAAGACTGGGGTTAATTTTAGGACTTTTAATTATGCTCGGAGCCTTTTACCTGCCGCAGTTTTCTGACAATTCTTCAGTCTATCCCAACGCCGAGCTGCTCACTGCTTCCGCTCTTATCTGTGCTGTGGCCATACTGGGAAAAAAAGAAATTGCCCACAAATCATCATCTTTTATTTCTACCTTATTTGGGATTATCTATATTCCCTACATGCTCATGCACTTGATTTTACTCATGCTGCATGCTGCAAGTCTCGAGCAAGGTCTTCTTCTTTCTCTTTGGGTTGTGGTGACAGCTAAATTCAGTGATGTAGGCGGTTTTCTGATCGGTAAATATTTTGGAAAAAATAAACTTGCTCCCGATATTAGCCCTCAAAAGACTTGGGAAGGTGTATTAGGTGCCGTTTTTTTCTCAGCCTTAGCTGCCTACCTCTTTGTATTAATAGGTCATAATAATTTACCGCCATCATTTACCCCATGGAAAGCTGCAATTATCGCCATGCCCATAGCACTTATCTCTATCTTTTCTGACCTTGTGGAATCGCTTTTTAAACGTCAAGCCGGGGTAAAAGATTCTGGGAAAATGGTCCCGGGTATTGGAGGCGCATTTGATCTTTTAGACAGCGTTATTCTAAGTGCGCCCGCTGGCTATTTAATTTTAAAATATATATTATAAAATGGATCGCAAAAAGATAGTTCTTTTGGGGGCAACCGGATCGATCGGGGATAACACGCTTCAAGTCGTCCGCAGAAACCGTGATCGCCTCGTTCTTTTTGGGATCGCTGCTTTTTCTAAAATCGAAGCATTAGCAAAAATCGCAAATGAATTTGCGGTTGAGCATGTTACTATATTCGACGAAGTCGCATACAAAAAAGCACGCGAGTCTGATCTGTTTGCAAAAGACGTACACCTCTATTGTGGAATACAAGGTCTGACGGAATTAGCATCCCTGCCTGACGCGGATATCGCGGTCATTGCCGTCCCCGGCACAATCTGCTTACACCCTACCCTCGCTGCGCTTGAAGCGGGAAATGACGTTGCTCTTGCGAGTAAGGAAGTTTTGGTTTTAGCCGGAAAATTCGTGATGGCCGCGGCCAAAAAGCATGGTCGAAGAATATTACCGGCAGACAGTGAACATAATGCTATTTTTCAATGTCTACAGAACTCAAAGGGAAAAGACCTTGCCCGCGTTATACTCACCGCCTCGGGAGGACCCTTTCGTGATTACAGCGCTGAGCAAATGAAAACGATTACACGCGAGGATGCGCTCAAACACCCTAACTGGTCGATGGGACCTAAAATCACTGTTGATAGTTCTACTATGGCGAACAAAGGTCTTGAAGTTATTGAAGCACATTGGTTATTCGGCCGAAAACCTGATGAAATCCAGGTCGTTGTTCATCCTCAAAGTATCATTCATTCACTTGTTGAATTTATCGACGGTTCTATATTAGCGCAACTTTCTCCCCCCTCCATGACATTCGCCCTTCAGCATACTTTGCTCTACCCTGATCGCAGTGAGGGTGTAACCGAAACACTCGATTTTTCTCAAGTTATGCAATTTGATTTCCGTCCCCCCGACATTGGACGATTTCCCTGTTTGCGCCTCGCCCGTGAAGCGCTTGTCTCAGGCGGTACTGCTCCCGCCGCATTTAATGCTTCAAATGAAGAAGCGGTCAGTGCATTTCTTGAAAATCGGATTGAGTACCTCACAATTCCTATTATTATAGAAAGAACATTAGAAACCGTATCTTGTTTCGAACCGCAAAACCTCGATCAGGTTTTGGAGTTTGAAACATCTGCGCGCCAGGTGGCGCGCAGTAAAATTACTGACTATGAATCCTGAAATATTTAAAACACTCTTTTCCAGTTTTTGGTCTATTCTCTTAATAATTTTATTCTTTGGGGGATCTATCTTCGTCCATGAATTGGGTCATTTTCTTGCCGCTCGCAAACGCGGGTTAAAGATCGATCGTTTTTCAATTGGTTTCGGGCCTAAGATCTTTACCTGGAAAAGAGAGGGTATCGAATACTGTATATCTGCATTTCCCCTGGGTGGATACGTAGCCCTACCTCAACTCGCTGATCTGCGCGGTGTCGAAGGCGAATCAGAGTCAATAGAAGAAGAATTACCACCCATTGGTTACGCTGATAAGATGATTGTCGCGGTAATGGGTGCCGTTTTTAATGTTCTTTTTGCGCTTCTACTAGCGACAATTTTATGGGCCGTCGGACAGCCGACTTCAGAAATTTTGCAAACGACGCGAATCGGTTATGTATTTCCAACTTTGGTAAATCCTGAGGGAGAAGAAGTCGAATCCCCAGCATTCAAAGCCGGGATTAAAGCAGGTGATGTCGTAACGAAAATCGATGGATCCATTGTCGAAGATTGGTCCGATTTTAAGCATACCCTGATCACCGGTACCGGTCGAAGTGAAACCGGAGCCCCGCGCAGTGTTTTCACCGTAGTGCGCGGCGATAAAACTTTCGATATTGAGATTTTTCCCATTCTCGCGACTGATGAGCGCATGCGAATGGTTGGTGTACAACCCGCTGAAACGTTGACTCTCAGTAACGTGTCGGAAAATTCACCGGCAGCTCGCGCTGGGTTGATACCAGGCGATCAAATTGTTTCTTTAGACGATCAGCCCATGATGACTTACCATGCTCTCAATAGTTATATTCAAACTAACCGGGAAAAGACGATGTCTTTGGTCATTGACCGGTCGGGCAGGTCTCTGGAATTTTCACTTAAATCAGATACCGTTGTCGTGACTAAAAATGGTGACACTGCTCCCAGCATGGGTTTCGAGTTGGAGCGAAAACGATACCTTATTCATGTCAATCCACTTACCCAGATCTATCAACATGTCACGGTGACATTGCAAGTCCTGTGGGGTCTCGTTCATCCACAGTCAGACATTCGTCTGAATCAACTTACTGGCCCTCCAGGAATTGTTTATGCCATTTATCGTGTATCTTTCGATTTAAGGTTGGTTCTCATCCTTACCGCGCTCATTAATGTTAATCTCGCAATTCTCAACCTGCTTCCCATTCCAGTCCTCGATGGCGGGCATATGGCTTTTGCGACGATGGCAAAAATCCGGGGAAAAGCATTGCCTCCTCGATTTATCGCAAGAACTCAGGGTGCATTTATGCTCATGCTTTTTGGTCTCTTTTTTTATGTTATGTTTTTTGATTTCCAGCGCGTGGGCCGTGACATAAATGACGAACGTGAATACCGAGAGCAGCTGGATAACATCGTCGATCCCGTTTTTAAGGCCGAGGATAAAACGCGCACAGATACTAATGAAGATTAATTTTTATTGCTAATCTCTATCCTCTTATGGCTGATTACTGCAATTCCCGCTTCCATGCCACTCGACGGCCAACGCGAGAGGTATTAGTAGGTGATATCGGTGTTGGCGGTGACAACCCCATCCGTGTGCAATCCATGACGACCACACCGACTCAAGATATTGACGCTACCGTTAATCAGACCATCGCCCTGGTTGAAGCCGGTTGTGAGATTGTCCGTATTACCGCGCAAAATCTGATGGCCGCCCAAGCACTCAAAGACATTAGTAAAAAACTTCGGCTGTCAAAAATTGATGTTCCTCTGGTTGCCGACATTCACTTTTTACCGCGCGCGGCGATGGAAGCGGCCGAACATGTAGAAAAAGTGAGAGTTAATCCGGGAAATTATGCCGATAAAAAGAAATTTGCCATTCGCGAGTACACCGACGTGCAATATGATGAAGAGCTGCAACGATTGCACGATGGGTTTTCCCCCTTAGTTAAAAAGTGCAAAGCTTTGGGCCGAGCACTGCGTATTGGAACGAATCATGGTTCGCTCTCCGACCGCATCATGAACCGCTATGGAGACACTCCGCTAGGCATGGTGGAATCAGCGCTGGAATTTATCCGTATCGCTGAATCACATGGCTTTCAGGACATCATCCTTTCGATGAAAGCGAGTAATCCTAAAGTTATGATTCAGGCGTATCGACTCGTCGTAGATAAAATGAATGCCGAAAGTATGAATTACCCCTTACATCTAGGAGTAACTGAAGCTGGTGATGGTGAAGATGCTCGCATTAAGAGTTCCATCGGTATCGGAAGTCTTCTCTACGATGGATTGGGAGACACTATACGTGTCTCCTTAACAGAAGATCCCGTTTATGAAGTCCCAGTTGCGCAGGCATTGGCAGATAAATCGATGCAGCTTTGGAATCGAGATCCAGCGGACGATGATGACGGAACTGATCTCGATAGTATTAACCCCTTTGAATATACGCGACGTGCGGTCACGACTATCGAACTGAATAAAAGTTGCGCTATTGCTACGGATCAACCGCCAAGAATTATTATCCCAACCCATCATCCTATCGAAAAATCAGAGGCTATTGTTGATGAAGTGTCACAGGCACAAGCTCTTCTCAAGGATACAAAAATCGAGGGATTACTCCTAACCATTGAAGACAGTGATGATTTCCCCTCTCTTCTCTCGATTCAATCTTCACTTCAAAAATCTATTCCTTTTTATGTAGTCGAATGTGGAGCTTCCATTGATTTCAATCATCTCGAAAAATTTGCCTGGCCATCTGAAAGCCAATGGATGCTGCTCAGGAAATTTAAATCTGAAGAAAGTGATCTGTTGGGTCGTTACCTTGATTTCGCTCATCGGAATGGCCACTTCCTTGCCCTCGATATCTCATACCAAGTTTTGCCTGAGATGGAAGAATTACTAAATACGCACAGCGATGCTAACCTGGTATTTACCCTCTCCCATCCTCCAGAAACTACGCATCCCTTGGGTGCCTACCGTAAGCTAGCGAGTAAATTACAGCGCATGAAGATTCGCGCTCCGCTTTGGATACGAAATACAAAGTGTAATACTATCGATTTAAAAGATTATTTCGGCGACCGCCTTTTAGAGGCTGCCACTTTATCGGGTAGTCTCTTATGTGATGGGTTGGGAGATTTGATTAGCATTGAAACTGAGCCAGATGTCCGTCGCGCTACCACCCTCGCCTATAACATTCTTCAAGGTGCCCGCGCCCGCATTTCTAAGACTGAATTTGTCGCTTGTCCCAGCTGCGGCCGCACTTTGTTTGACCTTCAATCCACA
>Ga0114999_10000721_pt1 | contig 48298 bp, 42 predicted proteins | sample ArcticOcean_MG_C_3_FD_89820 | JGI IMG/M metagenome (GOLD analysis project Ga0114999, IMG submission 89820) | Marine microbial communities from western Arctic Ocean - ArcticOcean_MG_CB8_126 | ecosystem: Environmental > Aquatic > Marine > Oceanic | place: Arctic Ocean: Canada Basin | collected...
TGGCCCATAAAGGCTCCGGCGCGGACGGTGTGGACGTCGACGCGTGAATCGAATCCGGAGCGCTCCGCGCCACGTTCGTCCGTGATCAGGATGGGACGCTCGTCCCGAAGCAGCAGCTCGTCCGCCAAGGCTTGTGCGGGGAACATGTGCCCGCCGGTCCCTCCGGTAGCGAGTACGATGGCATGTCCCGTCATAAGGAGAGCTCCCGACCGCTGCGCCGCCGTGTCAGGCCGAGAACCATACCCATCGTCAAGGCCAGTGCGAGAAGGGAAGAGCCACCGTACGAAATGAACGGCAATGTCATTCCCTTGGCCGGAAGAAGGCGCAGGTTGACGCCCATATTCACAATGGCCTGAGCGCCGAATTGCACGAGGAGTCCACCCGTGGCCAACAGCACGAACATATTCCGTTCCTGCAGCATCCGGTAAAAGCCGCGCAGAACGATGAACGCGAACAAGGCTACGATCGCAAGCCCGGCAAAGAGCCCGAACTCCTCGCCCACCACCGCAAAAATGAAGTCGCTGTGGGCGTCGGGCAGGACGAATTTGACGATGCCTTCACCAGGTCCCCGACCAAGTATCCCACCATTGGAAAATGCTTCCATGGCCTTGTCGACTTGATAGGAATCACCACTTGCCGGATCCAGAAAGCGATCGATACGGCTGGCCACGTGGGGCAGTAGAACGTATGCCAACGAAACGCCCCCAAGACCCACGACGATCAGGACAGCGACCCAGGTCGTCGGCATTCCACCCATGAACAATTGCGCGAAGCACACAGCTCCGACGACAACCGCCATTCCGAAATCGGGTTGCGCGACGAGCAACGCCAATGCGAGCACCAAGAGGCCTGCCGCGATGGTGTAGCCGGGAAAATTTTCATTTTTTTGCTGCTCTGCCAACATCCAGGCAGTCGCAACCGCGAGCGTCGGCTTCACAAATTCTGACGGTTGAATGACAAACGTACCCAGTTTGACCCAACGGCTGGCACCGTTGACTTCGTAACCAACCAGCAAAGTTGCCAAGAGCCCAAAGATCGCGATGAGAAGGCCGACGACGGCAACGCGTCGAATGGCCAGAGGCGTTAAAAGCGACACGCCGATCATTACCGTGAGCGCGGGCATGAAATAGATAAACTGGCGCCGGACGAAATGAAATGAGTCAAAACCCAAACGCTCGGCGACCGCTGGACTTGCGGCCATCACCATCAGAATGCCGATGACCGAAAGCGTCAAAAGGGCGAGCAACATCCAGCGATCAACCGTCCACCACCACTTGCCGATTACCGATGGGTCGGTCCGCGTGGGAAGGATCATTGGACTCCTCCCGCGCGTCGATTGCCTTTGGCTTCGTCATGCAGTGATGCCAGAGCGCGCACCAACTCCTTGAATCGGTTGCCCCGTGCCTCGAAATCACTGAACTGGTCGAAAGAGGCGCAGGCTGGTGACAGTAGAATCACCGAATCCCTGTGCTCTTGTGACAGAGCGTATGTATGTGCCTCCGGCAGCGCAGTTTCCAGTCGTCCGGAGACCGTTGTCGGGACACGCCCTTCAAGAGCGTTTGCGAACGTTTGGGCTGCCTCGCCAATCAGGAAAGCATGCGCGATTCTCGGAAAATAAGGTTGGAGGGATTGGAGGTCGCTCTCTTTTGCCCGCCCACCCGCAATCCAAATGATATTGTCGTAGCAGGACAGCGCCCGGGTCGCGGCATCGACATTTGTAGCCTTGGAATCGTTGATGAAGCGGATCCCCTCAACGGTTCCCAGGTCTTCCATGCGATGTTCCAGCCCGGGGAAACTCAGCAACGCCTCCGCGGCCTTGGTTGACGGGCATCCGAGGCATCGCGCAACGGCGTAGGCAGCGGCTGCGTTCTGCCAGTTGTGGGCGCCCTTGAGATCGACGGCCTCGTGCAGGTTCGCCACCGGCGGGCGGCTCGCCGACTCATCCATCCGGTCGTGAAGCCAGCCGTCGCGCACGAAGATATCCGCGTCGGGCATTCCACCAGCGGAGACGGTAATCGTGTTGCTGCGCCCAGACGAGTTCAAACTGGCGTAAACCGCACGGCTCTCGGCATCGTCCATTCCAACAATTGCGGTCTGACCGGAGTGTTGGCGCTCCAGAAGTTGACGCTTGGCTGCGACGTACCCCTGCATGTTGCCGTGACGATCGAGGTGGTCAGGGCTCAAATTGAGCAGCACCGCGATATCAGCAGCCAGCGAAGGAGCGAGATCAATCTGGTAGGAGGACAATTCAATCACGTAGGCGCCGTCGCCGGACACTTCGGGAAGGTCAAGGATGGGAATCCCGACATTGCCGCCGACAGCAACCGCGATTCCACCTGCTTCCAGCAGATGGCCGGTCAGTACCGTCGTCGTGGATTTCCCGTTGGTCCCCGTGATTGCCGCGATTTTCCCGGTGGGCTTTTCGCGGGCAAACAGCTCGATATCCCCGATGACATCACAATTCGCATTGCGGGCCGCGATCACAAGGGGATGCGGCGCAGGATGGTGAAGCGGGATGCCCGGACTCAGGACCAGGGCCCCAAAATCATCCCAGGCACAAGAATAGAGATTGGTCAGAGGAACCTGATCCGCAGCAGCGTCCGAACGCCGCACCTCATTGTCGTCCCAGGCATGAACATGTGCACCACCTGCCGCCAGTGCGCGTGCTGCCGACAATCCGCTTCGCCCCAGGCCAAGCACGGCGACCCGTTCTCCCGCGAATGAAGTCACTTTCACCACACCGTCACCTAAGCTTCAGCGTCGCCAGGCCAACCATGGCCAGGATGAACGCGATGATCCAAAAACGGATAACGATCGTCGGCTCCGCCCACCCTTTTTGCTCGAAATGATGGTGTAGGGGTGCCATGCGAAATACCCGTCGGCCCGTAAGCCGGAAGGAGGCGACCTGTACGATCACCGAAACAGTTTCGAGCACGAACAACCCACCGACGATGGCCAGTACGAGTTCGTGCTTGGTGACGACACTGATCGCACCGAGCGCACCACCCATAGCAAGGCTTCCGGTATCCCCCATGAAGACCATCGCGGGCGGAGCGTTGAACCAGAGAAACCCTAATCCGGCCCCGACCAGCGCGCCGCAGAACACGGCCAATTCGCCTGCGCCAGGCACGGCAGGCAGCTGGAGATAGTCAGAAAATACGGCGTTCCCGACGATGTAGGTGATGAAAGCAAAGGTGCTGGCCGCAATGATCACCGGGACGATCGCGAGTCCGTCGAGGCCATCCGTCAGATTGACCGAATTCGAGGCTCCTACCATCACCAGCACCGCAAACGGCACGAAGAACCAACCCAGATCGATAAGAACATCCTTGAAAAAAGGTATCGCCAGCATGGTGCTCAGGGGTTCGCGCGTGATGTGCATGATCCAGAGAGTTGCGACAACGGCAACACCAATTTCGAGCAAAAGTTTCAGCTTTCCAGGAAGGCCCCGATGGCTATAGCGGCTGACCTTCAGGTAATCATCCGCAAACCCGACAGCCCCGAAACCGACCGTCACAACGAGCGTTGCCCAAACATAATTGTTACTCAAATCGGCCCACAACAGCGTCCCAAACGCCAACCCGAGGAGGATCAGGAATCCGCCCATCGTCGGCGTACCCTGTTTGGCAATAAGGTGTGTTTCCGGACCGTCGTCGCGAATCGGCTGTCCGTTGGTTTGGCTTGATTTCAGCCAGCTGATGACGACTGGCCCGAGCAGGAAACTCACGAGCAACGCGGTAAGTACGGCGCCGCCTGTCCGGAAGGTGAGATACCGGAAGAGATTCAGCGGCCCAAACTGATCAGCGTATTCAGCGAGGAAATATAGCATCGACCCGTTCCCAGCCCCTTACCCGTTGACCGCGCGTTTTTGAGTCTCGACGGTCAACAAGCTCTGCACGACCTGACTCATGGCCCTCGCGAACGACCCCTTGATGAGGACAACGTCGCCCGGTCCGACATATCGGCTCACCAACGGCGCCAGATCCCCAGATGTCTCGGCATGACCGCCCTGCAATGGCGCGGGCAATGCATCGAAAAGATGCCGCATGTGCGTGCCACAGGTGAAAACGTGCTTCACGCCATTGGAGGTGATGTCAGAGGCCAATTCCTTGTGAAGCCGATCAGCTTCAGAACCGAGTTCGAGCATGTCACCGAGCACCGCGATACGACGCCCACTCCGGGCGAGGTCCGCGCCGCCGAGGACCTCCAACGCGGCCCGAACCGATGGCGGGCTGGCGTTGTAGCTGTCGTCGATGACGGTGAACTCACCGTCAATCCCGTGCACGCGATGCCGGCGGCCTCGCCCGGACGGCGGTACGAGATCACCCAGGGCCAGCGCTCCCAATCCAAGATCGGCCCCGAGAGCATCTACTGCTGCCAATACTGCCAGACTGTTCCTCGCCCAATGCCGTCCCGGTGTGTGCATCTTGTAGGTAATGCGCGTTCCCCGAATGTCTGCAGCGACACAAATACATTCTGCATGGAGCGCGACCTTCTCGGCGCGGGCATCCGCTTCTTCCGAGAACCCGAACGTGATCACTTCGGCACCACACTCACGGGCAACACCGGCGAGCCGCCCATAATGCTCGTTATCGCGATTGAGAATGGCAATGCCGTCCGGGACCAGGCCCACGAATATCTCCGCTTTCGCGTCAGCGATTGCCTCCACCGAACCGAGGAACTCGAGATGAGTGGCCTCGACGGTGGTCACGAGGGCGATGTGAGGCCGAACCAGGTTCGTCAAAGGACGAATTTCCCCGGCATGGTTCATGCCGATCTCGAACACCCCAAACCCGGCGCCTTGGGGCAACCTTGAAAGACTCAAGGGTACGCCCCAATGATTGTTCAGGCTGCTCGCACTTGCGCAACACGGAGCCGTCGCGGAAAGCGCCAACTTCAAGGCTTCCTTGGTTCCCGTCTTGCCGACGCTTCCTGTGATCGCGAGGACCTTGGCCGTAGAACGGTTGCGCGCGTGCGCGCCCAACATTTCCAAAGCCGCATTCGTGTCGTCGACTGTCAGTAGATCTGCATCATCATCGACGTCGTCCGGCCGTCGCGAGACCATTGCCGCGGCGGCACCACATTCCAGGGCATGGCTTACATATTCGTGGCCGTCGTGATCCGGTCCGCGAAGCGCAACAAATAGATCGCCCGGCACGATCGTCCGGCTGTCGATGGAAACACCGGTGGCATCCCATGATCCGGTGCTTCTTCCGCCCGTGGCGTGGATTGCTTCGTCAGATGTCCACAATAGTTGTCCGCCAACGGGGGGATTTCCGCCAATGGGAGGTGTTCCGCTCATGAGCGACCTCCACCCATCTCTGCAACGGCGGCGCGTGCGGCTTCCGCGTCATCGAAGGGACGAACGGCATCTCCAATGATTTGACCTTGCTCGTGGCCCTTTCCCGCGATCACCAGAACATCGCCTGCATCCAGGCCGGCTGTCGCCGCTCGTATGGCTTCCGTCCGATCCCTGACCTCGAGCGCCCGGTCGCAGCCCGCCATCACCTGGCGCCGAATGGTGGCCGCATCCTCGGTGCGTGGATTGTCATCCGTGACGATGATGCGATCGGCAAGTTGACAGGCGATTTCACCCATGATCGGCCGCTTGCCCTTATCCCGGTCGCCGCCACAACCGAACACCACGACGAGACGATTCGACGCGTAAGGCTTAAGCGCCTTCAGGACGTGGGCCAGCGCGTCCGGCGTGTGGGCGTAATCTACATAGACGTCAGCGCCGCACGGGTGCGTGGTGACCCGCTGCAAGCGACCTGGGACTCCGGTGAGAGTCGACATCGCGTCGATAGCGGCATCCAAGTCGGCACCTGTTGCCATCACAATCCCAAGCGCACAGAGCGCATTCTCTGCTTGAAATCCGCCGACAAGTGGAAGCATCAATTCCCGGCAAACGCCCTGGATGTCGATCTCGAGAACCTGCCCCCCACCGGCCGGGCGAGTCCGCTGGATGCCGAGATCGGCGCCTTTGCGCCCATACGACACCACCTGCTGCCCACGCCGCCGGCATACCGTCGAAACAGTCTCAAATTCAGGAAGGTCCGCATGCAAGATCGCGGTCCCGTTCGAGGCCATGACCTCGGCAAACAATCTCAGCTTGGCTTCGAAGTACTGTCCGGACCCGCCGTGATAATCCAGATGGTCCTGACTGAGGTTGGTGAACGCCGCAACGTCGATTCGCACACCATCCAAACGGCACTGATCCAGGCCATGGCTCGACGCCTCGATGGCCAGGTGATTCACACCCTTCTCCGCCAATTCGGCCAGCGCCTTGTGCAAAACGACGGGATCCGGCGTGGTGTGAAAGAGAGCATCCGAGACGCCCGGCGCTCGCAGACCCAGAGTACCGATACAGCCGGCAGCGCGACCGATGCCGGACCAGATGTGTGCAGCAAAATTTGCGACAGAGGTTTTGCCGTTGGTCCCTGTTACCGCGGCGACCGTATCGGGCTGGGCACCATAGAATCGCGCAGCAACCACGGCCAAGCGGTGGCGCGGATTGGTGTCGGAAACTATGTGAACATTCTTGCGTCGGACCGTCGTGTCGGGAGGAGCCAGAACCGCGACAGCACCGTGATCCACGGCATCATCGATGTAATCCCGACCGTCGAGGCTGGAGCCGGGCAGCGCGGCGAAGAGGTAACCCGGCCTGACCTCCCGGCTGTCTGACGCGATGCCAAGAATGTCGACTCCCCCCGTCGGGGACGGGGTGTCGCCATTGATGAGATCAGAAAGAAGCAAGCCGACGCCCCTTCCCACCTAAGCCGACATGTTGCGCGCGTTGCGCATCATCGTCACCGTCGATCTCGACACCGAGCAGAGGCGAGGCCCGTTTGATCACCTGTCCGACAACGGGAGCAGCAGTCCATCCAGCCGTCGCGAACCCATAAGTCTCCTTGGTCCCTGTAGGTTCGTCGAGCATGACCAGAACGACATACCGGGGTGCGGACGTCGGAAACACGCCGACGAAGGACGACCGAAGCGCACGACGCCTGTAGCCCTGCGCTCCAACTTTTTCCGCCGTCCCCGTCTTGCCGCCGACGAGGTAGCCCGGCACATCGGCTTTCGTGCCTGTCCCCTCAACCACGTTGAGCCGCATCAGTTGCCGTACGGCCCGTGACGTTCGCTCCGACACCACCCGTTCGCCCACGATATGTTCACCGTCACGAGGCCGAATAAATGTCGGCGCAACGCGGGTGCCGCCATTAACGAGGGACGCGACCGCCGACGCCATTTGTATCGGCGTGACTGCAATCCCATGCCCAAACGCCACTGTCATCGTGCTGATCCTGCGCCAGGGACTGGGTAAAATCGGCTGACCAACCTCGGAGATTTCAAGAGGCGCCCGCTGCAGTAATCCGAGTTTCTTTAGGAATTTCCGCTGCCGTTCCGCGCCCACATCCAGCGCCATTCTGGCGGCACCGATGTTCGACGAATAAATGAAGACCTCGGGAACGGACAACCACCGTTGCTTTGCGTGATCGTCACGAATCATGAATCGCGACACGCGGATCGGCTTGCGCGCGTCGTAACTGTCGTTTAGGTCGGCAGTTCCCAACTCCAGCGCCATCGCGACCGTGAATATCTTGAATGTCGATCCCATCTCGTAGACACCGAGACTCGCGCGATTGAATTTGTTCTCTTCCGGCGTCCGGTCGATTCGATGCGGATCAAAATCCGGAAGCGACACGGAAGCGACAATCTGGCCGTCATTGGCATCAAGAATGACGCCAACTGCACCTTTTGCCTGATACGTCTCCATAGCCGCCGCAAGTTGGCTTCGTAAGACATGCTGTACGCGGACATCCAGGCTCAGACGCAGGGGCGGCTGGGCACTGCCATATTGAGCGACAGTGCCCAGCCTTTGGTCGAGGTGCTTCTCAATTCCCGCGAGACCTCGATTATCGACCCCGGTGTAGCCGACAACGTGTGCCACCAGGTTACCGTGCGGATAGACGCGTTTCTGTTCTTCCAGAAACGCGATTCCCGGCAACCCCAGAGCGTTGACGGCGTATTGTTGCCGGGGTGTGAGGTGACGCTTGACCCACACAAAGCGCTTCGACGTCGTTAGTTTCGAGAATAGTTCGCTGTGATCGATATCCGGGAGCACCCGGGAAATCTGGGCCGCTGCCTCAGCGGCATCAAGAATACGATGCGGATTGGCGTAGAGGGATGCCGTACCGAGATCACTGGCAAGGAGCACGCCATTTCGATCAACAATCTCAGCGCGTACAAGACCAAGCTCTCCGCTCCCTTCACTCGCGAGAGTCGTGCTTCCGCCCTCCCCGATCGACGAAAAATGAATGAGACGACCCGCGAGAACGAGGAAGGCACAGGTGAAAACCGCCGCGACGATAACCACCCGGGTGCGCCCGATCTCCACTGCCTGTTTGCGGGCACCCTCGAGGCGCACTGACTCCGCAATTCTCGACGGCAATTTCTGTTCACTCAACCGATCGTACGGGTTGTTCATCACCGGACCTTTTTGATGGTCTGAGGAAGGCGCCAGGACGTCTCGGACACGCTTCTGGATGACGTTCCATTGGCGGATGAAGTCCCACTCGGTGTCGGAGTCGCCGCGGATGATTCGGCCTGCGCCGGGACCTTCCTGAACGGCAGCCGCGACACAGCCGCTATCCGGTGAACTGATACCGGGGTCAGATCAAGATGACGCAGCGCCAGTTCCTCCAGCCGTTCAGGATTGTTCAGATAACTCCATTCAGCGCGCAAGACCTGCGTAGCTTCACGCTCAGTCGCGAGTTGGCTGTGCAGGGTCAGCAACTTCGATTCCAACCGCTGAACTTCGTACTTCATCGAATAAAGGCCGTAGGTCAGAGTGACGGCAACCAGGAAGGCCGCGAAATAGAGCGGTTTCATCATGCCGACACCTTTGCCGGACAAAGCGGCGCAAGTGTTCTTACTCCTGCCCGCAGCCGGGCTGACCGGGCGCGGGAATTGTGTGATATCTCCGACTCCGACGGGCGGCGCACCCCTCGGAACAAGAGATCAAAGGTCGGTTGCGCTGTGTCCTCTGGCGTTGGAGGATTGTGTCGAGATGTCTTCGGACGGAACCCGCTGCGGGAGCGAAGGAATTGTTTAACCTCGCGGTCTTCCAGGGAATGAAATGACACGACGGCCAGCCGGCCCCGCGGATTGAGAAGGCGTTCCGCCGCGACCAGACCACGCTTGAGTTCGCCGATCTCATCGTTCACGTAGATACGCAGCGCTTGGAATGTTCGGGTCGCCGGATGAATTTCATGATGTCGTCGCCTGGACACCTTAGGCATCGCGTGGACCACAATGTCGGCAAGTCGACGTGTGGTTCGAACCGGCTCACGTGAACGTTCAAACACGATTGCCCGGGCGATACGTCCCGCGTGACGTTCTTCCCCGTAGGTACGGATCAAATTCCGTAGGTCCAATTCATCTTCTTCGTTGACCACTTCCCCGGCAGATCGGCCGCTTGCGCCCATCCGCATGTCCAAAGGGCCGTCGCTTTGAAACGAAAATCCGCGATCGCTATCATTCAGCTGGAAACTGGAGACACCTAAGTCCAAAGTGACGCCGTCAATTCCGGTGATCCCTCTTTCGGAGAGCAACGCCTCCATCTCCGAAAATCTGCCTTCTAAGACATGGAGTCTGTCGACGTAGACTTTCGCGAGATCGGCGCCCCGTGACACAGCTGTTGGATCCCGATCAATTCCCCAAACCTTGCAGTTGGCCGATTTCAGAATCGCCTCGGCATATCCACCGCCACCAAACGTCCCGTCGACAAATGACTCGCCATCACGAGGAGCAAGAGAATTCAACACGGCGTCTGCCATGACGGGAATGTGCCCCGCCTCATCGGTTGATATCTTGCGTTTATCGGTCACGCGCTCCGCCAGAACCTGGGTCAAGACGGAGAGTCGTCCGTTCTTCACGGGCCCGTTTCCGAGCATCTTCCTGATATCCCTGGAATGCCTCTGGCTCCCAAATCTGAAACGTCGCCCCTCGGCCCACGAACGCCGCCTGATCAGAAATACCGCCATGCTCTCTCAAGAGATCGGGGAGCATGATCCGCCCCTCCGAATCGAAAGTGAGCTGATGCGAGTCGGCGAGAATCGAAATGGCAAAGGCATCGTGTTCATCGCTGAAGGGATCGAATTGATCGATGCCGGCGCTCAAGCGCTCGATGCGGTCGATTCCCGATGCTTCAATCGCTGAGACCACGAAGGAAGGAAACGCGATCACGCCCGGAAACGTCTGGGCAGCAAGGACCGTGCGGAATGGTGCGGGCACGGACACCCGCCCTTTCCGGTCGATACGATTGACAAATGTAGACAGAAAGAGTGCCAAACCACTCCCCCCAATTGCGCCTGGTGTCCCCGTCCGAAGACCACTCAAGAATTCCGGGCCGCAAGATAGCGGCGTTTGGGACATTGTGGGATAACATGGGATATTATGGGCGTCAATGGGAAATGAAGTAAATTCAAAGCAATGTCAAAGACTCGTTAACCACTTCATTTGCTCTTGCCATGTATCTATCCAGTGCCTTGAACAGAGACAAACCGACTGTCCATTCTGTCATTTATCAAGGAAATACGGCGAAACTATGTTCTTCTTATGTTCTTATTAGGAATCAACCAACCTCTGCCCAACATGGGGACCGATGTTCGCGTAGGACAGGCAAGCCGCGGTCTTCTAAATCCCCGGCTAGTCGCAACGACTCTGATTAAGTTAATCCGAAGTATTCGCAATCGAATTCTTGGTCAAATCTCGATGATCATTGAAACTTACCGACGAATCCGGTTGGGCCGCTGTTCAATGGACTTTTGAAAAGGTGGCAATAAATTTCAAGGAACTGCTGGAACATCCAAAGCAACAGGGCGTCTGCACGCCGTTCGGGATCACAATGTGATCTCGAACGGCGTGCCCTACGCCAAAATCCAGGTCAGAGGGCCTATAAGCCGGGTTCTGTCCCCGCCGTCACCGACGGGCGATGGCCATTCATCTGGGATGCCCGTTGCCGGACACCTCGCGCGACCTACCCGGGCGACAAGATCGGGAATAAATCTGCCGAATGAACGGCGTGCCGCCCCTATTTGGTCTTGCTCCCGGTGGGGTTTGCCCTGCCACTCCCGTTACCGGGAGCGCGGTGCGCTCTTACCGCACCCTTTCACCCTTACTCCGGCACCCGAAGGTACTGAAGCGGTTTGCTTTCTGTGGCACTTTCCCTGAGGTCACCCTCGCCGGGCGTTACCCGGCACCGTATCCCCGTGGAGCCCGGACTTTCCTCCACGACAAAGCTAACGCCTTGCCGCAGCGGCCATCCGGCCATCTGACCAAGAATAGACTTAGAAATCTATGTGCCTGCCGTCAACCACAGTGTTCGAGGAGGACAGCGAGGCGACCTTGCGTTTCAAAATCCAGAATGCCGTCGACACGTGCCTGGCGGAAGTGGCGTTGAAATGCCGTCACGACATCCCGCATCATCTCGTCAAACACACCGGTGGGCTCAATGCCGTAGCCAAACCGCGCCAAACTCTGTTGCACTTCGCGGACGTCTTCGCCTTCGCAGCCCAACTCAAGGGAGGCGTCTTTCGATTGTGACGGGAGGTCGAACGCCACGGGCCAGACGCCGATTCCAGCAGCGGCCGCGCCCTCCCAGTCAAAAAGCTCTCCAGGGTCGCATCTGCGGGTGGGCGCAATATCAGAGTGGCCGAGGACGCGGTGAGACGGGATGCGTTGGCGGACCAGAATGTCCTTTGCCAACAAGTGCAGAGCTGCAATCTGTGCTTGCGGAAAAGGGCGATATCCGAACTCATGCCCCGGATTGACGAGTTCGATTCCAATCGAGCAGCCGTTGATATCCTCCGTACCGCACCATGAAGCGACCCCCGCGTGCCATGCCCGCCTCTCTTCGGACACCAGCTGAAATACCTCACCAACCTCGTCGATGAGATAGTGGGCGCTGACCCTGGCCACCGGATCAGTCAACCTGGCAAGCGCAGACTCAAAATCCTTCATGCCGGTGTAGTGAAGGACAAGCGTATCGATCGTCCCTTGCGAAGGGCGTCGATCATGGTTCGGTGAGTCGACTATCTGCACGGCGTCAGGATACCGAGTGTTCGAGTCAAACGCCTCTACCGGCCGAACCACTCAGGCGGTCAGGCATTAGTTCAACCCACGTTCCTTGGCGACCCGGTCGTAGGCGTCATTGATCACCGCCAGCTTTTCGTTCGCCACATCAACGAATTCCTGTGGAAGCCCTTGCGCGATCAGCGTATCCGGATGGTGCTCCCGAATAAGCTTTCGATAGCATTTCTTCAGGTCATCATCGGACGTGTCGTGCGGCACGCCGAGGATCGTGTACGGATCTGAATCATCAGCTCCAACATGTCCGGCTCGAATCCGGTCGAATTCAGCCTCGTTGAAACCGAATATCACGGCGACACGTTGTAGAAACTCATTCTCTGCCGGGTGGTAGACATTATCGGCCTTGGCAATATGGAAGAGTCCATCCAGCAGGTCCTCGAGAACCGCGGGATTGCTTCTGAACATTCCCGCCAGTTGCTGTGCGTAGGGCTCAAATCCGCCTGAGTCCTTTTTGGCAAGATCGAACACGCGTGCGACGTTCTTCACTTCGTCCGGCGGAATGTGAAAGACCTCGCGAAAAGCCTCGACCTCGTCTTTGGTCACGACTCCGTCCGCCTTGGCCATCTTGGCACCGAGCACGATAACGCCGATCGTGAACGCAACCTGCTTGGTACCTTCGCCGTCCGGCTGGCCTCCGCGCATCTTGTCAAACGCGTGGCCCGCGAGACCGCCCAGCAAGGCTCCCAGCGGGCCGCCGACGGCAAAGCCCGCAGTGCCACCAATAATTTTGCCCCAAATGCTCATGCCCGAATCCTACGCCGAGCGGGCGCTAGTTATACGGTTCGCAATATTGCACCGTGATCCGCGTGGTGTGCCGGGCGGAGTCAAGTTCATTGTCCCCTCAAACCGACAATGCGAGGCCGTTCCCAGTCTATTTTTTGTACCAAGGACAATTCTCGTGGCTGGTTGTGATGCCGTCAAAATTTCCGGAAGAATTAGCGAATTCGACCCGCACGACCGAACCATCGGGTGCGCACACAGGGTTGATGATACTCGTCGCTGCCTGCCGATGATCCCGATCTTGAAAGGCGCACGCACTTGCACTCAACGCGATCATCAATCCCACTACAAATTTCACCGTCCTTCTCCCAATCAAGATCGCAACTCAGGAGACCTTCCCAATCCAATATTAGAACGCCCAAGCATGAATACAAACCCAATCGGCCACCATATCTGCCGCATAAGATTCATTGATGGCATGCACATTGACCAGCCCGAGGGCCGTTTCTAGGATCAAGCGCAGTTTCTGCGGATCGTGATCATTGAGGAGAAAGCCAAATGCAACTCGAAGGTAAGGTGGCCATCATCACAGGCGGTGCGCGCGGAATCGGGCAAGCCTATGCAAAGCGGCTTGCCGCGGAAGGTGCTGCGGTCGTCATTGGCGACATTCGCGACACCTCAGAGACCGTGGACCTCGTCAAGCAAGCAGGCGGGAAGATTGTCGGCACTCAACACGACGTAACCGACATGGCGAGCTGCAACGCCATTGCCGAACTCGCGGTGAAGGAATTCGGGAAACTCGACATTCTCGTTAACAATGCCGCACTTTACGGTGACATCGTGACCGGCCGGTTCGAGAACCTCGACGAAGATCAGTGGGATAAGGTGATGAATGTCAACGTCAAGGGCGTCTGGCAGTGTTGCAAGGCGGCCGTCGGCCCAATGCGCGAAGCGGGCGGCGGGAGCATGATCAATATCTCTACCTTGGCATTTGTCTACGGCACGCCATACGCCATCGATTACGCCGCCTCCAAGGGTGCCGTGATTGGAATCACACGCGTTATCGCCCGCGAGCTCGGGCGGGACTGGATCCGCGTCAACGCCGTGGCGCCGTCTGCTGTGATGACCGAAGCCACCGATAATTTCTTCGGTGACAAGGCGGAACGGGCCAAAGAAGTGATTGCCAAGTCGCAGACACTGCAACGCAACCTCGAGCCCGACGACCTCACAGGCACCGTGGTCTGGCTCGCCAGCGATGATTCCAAGTTCGTGACCGGTCAGACCATCATGGTCGACGGCGGCACAGTATTTCTCTAGAGCCCGCGCAGCGTCTCCAGACGCAATGTCATGACTGAAGCAGCGCACCAGGCCCAGCGCTGGCAGTTCTGGATCGACCGCGGTGGCACCTTCACGGATATCGTCGCCCGCGATCCGGACGGATCGGTCACGACACACAAGTTGCTCTCCGAGAACCCGGGCCGTTATGCGGATGCAGCCCTTCAAGGGATCCGGGATGTACTCGGTATCGAAGCCGCAACACCGCTCCCTGTCGCTGACATTGCGTCGGTCAAAATGGGGACGACGGTTGCGACCAACGCCTTGTTGGAACGCGAAGGGGAGCCGACACTCTTCGTGACTACCGAGGGTTTTGCCGACGTCCTCCGCATCGGCTACCAGAGTCGTCCCAAGTTATTCGCGCTTCGCATTGACCTGCCGGAAATGTTGTTCGACCGTGTCGTCGAGGCGCACGAGCGCATCGGCCCGCACGGTGATGTTCTCATTCCGTTAGACCGGCAAAAGCTTGAGCAGGACCTACAGCAGGCTTACAGGGCGGGCTTCCGCGCGGTTGCGGTCGCACTGATCCACGGTTACCGCTATCCCGGTCACGAACGAACCATCGGCGACATCGCGCGCCGGATCGGCTTCACCCAGGTATCACTCAGCCACGAAGTGAGTGCTTTGATGAAGCTCGTGCCGCGGGGCGATACCACCGTGGTCGATGCATATCTCTCTCCGATTCTCCGGCGCTATGTCGATACGGTGGCGGCGGACGTCCTCAGCGATCCTGGCAGCGATACCCGCCTGATGTTCATGCAGTCGAACGGCGGCCTCACGGACGCCCAGCTCTTCCAGGGCAAGGATGCCATCCTGTCCGGGCCGGCCGGCGGAGTCGTGGGCGGTGTCCGGACATCGCTTATGGCGGGATTTGAACGTGTCATCGGATTCGACATGGGCGGGACCTCGACGGATGTCTCGCATTACGATGGCGCCTTCGAACGCACGTTCGAGACAGAGGTCGCCGGTGTGCGCGTCCGCGCACCGATGATGTACATCCACACCGTTGCCGCAGGTGGTGGTTCAATCCTTCACTTTGACGGAGCCCGCTACCGGGTTGGACCCAATTCGGCCGGCGCCGACCCCGGGCCTGCCTGTTACCGGAACGGCGGCCCACTGACTGTCACCGACTGCAACGTCATGGTCGGCAAGCTCGACCCGCGTTTCTTTCCCAGAGTGTTCGGTCCGAACGCCGATTCGACACTCGACGCCAATGTCGTGCGAGATAAATTCCAGTCCCTGGCCAATGATATCCAAGCAGCGACAGGCAACATCCGCAGCCCGGAAGAGGTCGCCGATGGGTACCTGTCGATCGCGGTCGACAACATGGCCAACGCCATCAAGAAGATCTCCGTGCAGCGCGGCTACGACGTCTCCCGGTACACGTTGTGCTGCTTTGGGGGAGCCGGTGGCCAACATGCCTGCCGCGTCGCGGATTCGCTGGCTATGACCAAGATTTTCATCCACCCGCACGCGGGCGTGCTGTCAGCTTATGGCATGGGCCTGGCAGATGTCACCGCGATGCGCGAACGCGCGATCGAATCGGTGCTCGACGATGCCGCCGTTCCCGAACTGGAGCACGTCTTCAGCGAATTGGAAGAGAACGGGCGAGAGGAATTGGTGCGGCAGCTCGAACCGGACACGCCCATACAGTTCCATCGACGGCTTTTGGTGCGCTATGAAGGGACGGACTCACCCCTGCAGGTCGACGCGGGCACCCGTTTCGAGATCGTCAGCCGCTTCGAAGACTCCCACCGTCAGCGTTACGGCTTCGTCACGCCCGACAAGCAACTCATCGTCGAGGCGGCGACCATCGAGGCGGTCGGCGGCGGTACAGAAATTATAGATGCCGTGATCTCCGATGAACTGCCCGCACGACTGGATGACGATATCCCCCGGCTGCAATCCACGACCGTCTTTACGGAAGGCCACCATCACGAAATCCCGGTCGTGGATCGTGACGAATTGCGCCCTGAGGATAGACTGACCGGACCTGCAATCATTATTGAGCCTCACGGAACCAACGTCATTGAACCCGGCTGGCAGGCATCACTGACAGTGCGCAATCATCTCGTTCTCACCCGGGTCGTGCCGCGGGAGACACGCGCTGCCGTCGGCACCAACGTCGACCCGGTGATGCTCGAGATCTTCAACAACCTGTTCATGTCGATTGCGGAGCAGATGGGCATCGTCCTTCAAAACACGGCTCATTCGGTGAACATCAAGGAGCGGCTTGATTTCTCCTGCGCCGTCTTCGATCCCGAAGGCAACCTCGTGGCGAACGCGCCGCACATCCCGGTACATCTCGGCGCCATGGGCGAGAGCATCACGACGATTATCCGCGAACGCCAGGACACGATGAAGCCAGGGGACGTCTACACGTTGAACACGCCGTACAACGGTGGCACGCACCTGCCGGATATCACCGTGATCACCCCCGTGTTCGACCGGAAGGGCAAAGAGCTGCTGTTCTTTGTCGGCTCGCGTGCCCATCACGCCGAGATCGGCGGAATATCGCCGGGCTCGGTGCCTCCACGATCAACCAGTATCGAAGAGGAAGGCGTGTTGATCGATAACTTCTGCCTGGTCGACGCGGGCACCTTCCGCGAGGTGGAGGTGCGGGAACTCTTTTCTGCCGGTCCCTGGCCGACGCGAAACATGGAGCAGAATCTCGCCGATCTCAGGGCGCAGATCGCCGCCAATGAGAAAGGTGTTCAGGAACTTCGGCGAATTATCGATGAGTTTAGCCTTGGCGTCGTCCGCGCCTACATGGGCCACGTGCAGGACAACGCCGAAGAGATGGTCCGCCGCGTCCTCGATGTCCTTTCGGACGGACAGTTCACCTACCCGCTCGACGACGGCAGCCAGGTATCCGTCGCCATCTCCATCGATCATGAGGCGCGTACCGCACGAATCGATTTCGAGGGCACCTCACCGCAACTCGCAAACAATTTCAACGCTCCCACGGCCGTGGTGAAGGCCGCCGTCCTTTACGTCTTTCGGACCTTGATCGACGACGATATCCCACTCAACGGCGGCTGCCTGAAACCGCTTGAGATCCATGTCCCAGAAAACTCGATGCTGGCCCCCCGTTTCCCCGCCGCCGTGGTCGCAGGGAATGTCGAGACCGGCCAGGTCGTAACGGATACGCTCTACGGCGCGCTGCGTACGATGGCGGCCGCCCAGGGCACGATGAACAACTTCACATTCGGCGGAGGCCGTTGGCAGTATTACGAGACCATATGCGGGGGCTCGGGCGCCGGGCCTGGGTTCGACGGCACCTCATGCGTCCACACCAACATGACCAACACCCGGCTCACCGATCCTGAAATTTTCGAGTGGCGGTATCCGGTGATCCTCGAACGCTTCGAGAGGCGCCGGGGTTCGGGCGGGCGGGGACAATACAACGGCGGCGACGGGTCGCTGCGCCGCGTCAGGTTCCTCGAACCGATGACCGCCGCCATCGTTTCGGGCCACCGCAAGGTCCCGCCCTACGGCATGGCGGGTGGCGCACCTGGTGAATGCGGCCGCACCTGGGCGGAGCGGGTCGACGGTACGACCGTCGATCTCGACTCTTGCGACGAAATCGAGATGAAGCCCGGCGATGTGTTCGTGATCCAGACGCCGTCAGGCGGCGGCTACGGGGACCCTGAACGTCGGCAGGACTCCACCGAATAATCACCGGTTAGGCGAATTGATCGACCTTGGCGGCCATGATGAAGTCGTTCTCGTGCAGGCCTTTGATCTTGTGTGTATAGAAGATCACCTTGGCGTAGCCCCAGCCGAAGGTGATATCGGGATGGTGTCCCTCCTCTTCCGCCAGATCACCGACCTTGTTGACGAATGTCTGGGCCTTGGCGAAGTCATCAAAGGAAATTTGCCGCTCGATCCGGGCGCCGTCGTCAGACAACGTCCATTCGGGAACCTCTTTGAGAAAGTGTTCCGACTCGACGCGGGTCAATGGGGGAATGCCTCCCTGGCAAGGTACGCAGGTTTTCGCCGTCAGCGACATTTGATCTGATCCTCCACGCGATCTAAACGGATGGCTCGACTGGACTTTACATATAGGTGGGCGATGGTCCAACGACCAACCGGGCGCGATTCGGATGCGTCCAAAGAGATGGACGGAAGGGGAATGCGATGCCATCGGTGCTGATCACAGGCGCGAACCGCGGCCTAGGTCTTGAGTTCACGCGGCAGTATGGTGCCGACGGTTGGCGCGTCTTTGCCTGCTGCCGTAATCCGGGAGAGGCGAACGAACTGGCCGAGATCGCTGCGAACCATCCCAATGAGGTATGCATCCACGAGATGGAAGTAACCGATCCCGTTTCCGTAAATACCGTCGCGGAGGCCCTGCGCAACGAGGCCATCGACCTGTTAATCAGTAACGCAGGGGTACTGGGCAGTCGGAATTGGGAACTCGGTAAAACCGACTACGACTCCTGGGGAGAGACCTTGGAAGTCAATGTGCTGGGTGCCGCGCGGGTTCTCGAATCATTCTCTGATCACGTCGCGCGCAGTGAGCGCAGACAGATGGTCACGATCTCAAGCAAGTTAGGATCGATCGCCCTTGCGAAGGCCACATCCAATCTCGCTTATCGCACATCCAAAGCCGCCGTGAACATGGCGGTGAAATGTGTTGCTGATGCGCTGGAGAGACGCGGCGTAATCTGCGTGACCGTGATCCCGAGGTGGGTCCAGACGGACATGGGCGGCGCAAATGCCGACCTGACGCCCGGGGAAAGCGTCGGGAACATGCGCCGGCTGTTCAAGACGCCGGGCCTCGAACACACCGGTCGTTTCTTCAATCACGACGGCACCGAACATCCCTGGTAGGGCGTAACGAACACAGATTCTTGAGCAAATACCGAAGTGTCATTTGCTCAAGCACTAATATGGTAGAGCAGATTCACGCGACCCAAGCGGGTCGCGATCTGCTCTATGGATCGTACCCGAGATTAGGTGCGAGCCAACGTTCTGCCTGTTCAAGCGAAACATTTTTGCGTGTCGCATAATCTTCCACCTGATCACGGCCGACCTTGCCGATGCCGAAGTACTGAGACCGCGGGTGCGAGAAATAGAACCCGGAAACCGCCGCCGCGGGCAGCATGGCAAAGCCTTCCGTCAGGGTGATGCCGGCGTTGCCGGACGCGTCCAATAGGTCGAATAAGATCGATTTCTCGCTGTGGTCGGGACAGGCCGGATAGCCGGGCGCGGGCCGGATACCCTGGTAATTTTCACGAATCATGGCGTCGTTTTCCAAATTCTCATCCACGACGTAGCCCCAGAATTCCGTGCGCACCCGTTCGTGCATGCGCTCGGCGAATGCTTCCGCGAGGCGGTCCGCCAACGCTTTCAGCAGGATGCTGTCGTAGTCGTCGTGCGCGGCCTCGAACTCGGCGATCTTCTTTTCGATCCCAACCCCGGCGGTCACCGCAAATCCACCGAGATAGTCCGGCGCACCCGTTTCTTTGGGTGCGACGAAGTCGGCGAGCGAGAAATTTGCGCGTGCCGTGTTCTTGATCATCTGCTGTCGCAGGAAATGGAAGCGTGTCCGCACGTCGCTACGAGATTCGTCCGTGTAGACCTCGATATCGTCGCCCACGCTGTTGGCCGGGAACAATCCGATGACCGCGCGCGCAGTGAGCCATTTCTCCGCCACAATCCGTTCGAGCATGGCCCGGGCATCAGCATGGAGATCGCGCGCGACTTTTCCAACCTTCGGGTCGTCAAGAATTTTCGGGTACGTGCCGGCGAGTTCCCAAGTGCGAAAGAACGGCGTCCAGTCGATGCGATCGACCAGATCGTCGAGGGCATAGTCGTCGAACGTCTTCAGGCCTACGAACTGAGGCCGTGGCGGCTCGGCTGCCGACCAATCGATGGGCACGCGGGCCTGTCGCGCACCTTCGAGCGTATGCTGACGACCGCTCTGGTCCCGGCCCTGATACCCCTCGCGGATGCCATCGTATTCCTCCCCGATCTTCGCGACATAAGCGTCACGTTGCGTATCGCTCAACAATGCGCCGGCAACACCGACGGCACGTGACGCATCGACCACGTGAATAACCGGATTTTCGTAATTTGGCGCGATCTTAACTGCCGTGTGGACTTTTGAGGTCGTCGCGCCTCCGATCAAAAGTGGCACCTCAAAGCCTGCCCGCTTCATTTCTGTCGCCACAATTTCCATCTCGCCGAGCGACGGCGTGATGAGACCAGAGAGCCCGATGATATCGGCATTCTCTGCCTTAGCCGTCTCCAGGATCTTGGTGTAGGGCACCATCACACCGAGATCGATGACATCGTAGTTGTTGCACTGGAGAACCACGCCGACGATGTTCTTACCGATATCGTGCACGTCGCCCTTCACGGTCGCAGTCACGATCTTGCCCTTGGTGAGCGACTTACCGCTCTTCACCTTCTCCGCTTCAAGGTACGGGGTCAGATGAGCCACAGCCTTCTTCATCACGCGGGCGCTTTTGACGACCTGCGGCAGAAACATCTGCCCTGACCCAAACAAGTCACCGACGACGTTCATACCGTCCATCAGCGGTCCTTCGATGACGTCGAGCGGACGCTCCGCCTTGAGACGCGCTTCCTCGGTATCCTCGACGATGAAATCACTGATCCCCTGGATGAGCGCATGAGAAAGACGTTCCCCGACCGGGCCTTCCCGCCACGAGAGATCGGGTCCCTCATCCTTGCGCTGGCTCTGGACGTTGTCGGCGACTTCGAGAAGGCGTTCGGTTGAGTCTTCGCGCCGATTCAGCACGACGTCTTCGACGCGTTCGCGCAGGTCCTCCGGAATATCAGCGTACACCGCGAGTTGGCCCGCGTTCACGATTCCCATATCCATGCCCGCTTCGAGGGCGTGGTAGAGGAACACCGAATGCATAGCCTCGCGAACGGCGTTGTTGCCGCGAAACGAGAAGGACATGTTGCTCACGCCGCCGGAAATCAATGCGTGCGGCAAGGTTTCTTTGATAGTCCTGGTCGCTTCGACGTAGTCGATCGAGAAATTGTCGTGGTCCTCGATGCCAGTAGCGATGGGAAATATGTTGGGATCGAGAATGATGTCCCAGGACGGGAAACCGACCTGCTGGGTAAGAATCTTGTAGGAGCGGGTCAGAATCGCGACCATCCGCTCGGCAGAGTCTGCCTGACCCGTTTCATCGAAGGCCATGACCACGACAGCGGCGCCGTAGCGGAGGATTTCCTCAGCCTGTTCGATGAACACCTCTTCGCCTTCCTTTAGGCTGATCGAATTGACGACACCCTTCCCCTGAATGTTCTTGAGGCCCATCTCGATAACCGACCACTTCGAGGAGTCCACCATGACAGGAACGCGCGAAATGTCGGGCTCGGAGGCGATGAGACGCAGGAAGGTCTCCACTGCCGCCTCGGAATCCAACATCGCCTCGTCCATGTTGATGTCGATGACCTGGGCGCCGTTCTCAACCTGCTGACGCGCGATATTCAAACCGGCCGCGTAGTCACCTTCGCGGATGAGCTTGGCGAACTTCGCGGACCCTGCGACGTTCGTCCGTTCACCAATGTTCACGAACCCCGTAAGCGGCCCGATGGTCAGAGGTTCGAGACCACTCAAACGGCAGTGCGGCTCAATTTCAGGCCTGACCCGTGCGGGCAATTCAGCAACTGCATCCGCGATCGCTGCGATGTGACGGGGCGTCGTCCCACAACAACCGCCGACAATATTGACGAACCCACTCTCAGCAAACTCGCCGAGTTGCTCGGCCATGTAGGCAGGCGTGTCATCGTAGCCGCCGAATTCATTTGGCAGCCCGGCGTTCGGATGCACGCTGACAGAGATTCCGGCGACGCGCGCGAGTTCTTGCACATATGGCCGAAGCGCCTCGGCGCCCAGCGCACAATTGAGACCGACGGAGATCGGTTTGGCGTGGGCGACGGAGTTCCAAAAGGCCTCCACCGTCTGCCCCGAGAGCGTGCGCCCGGAGGCATCCGTGATGGTACCCGAGATCATTACCGGCCGTTGGATGGGCTGGGTGTCGAAGAACTTGCGCACGGCATAGATGGCCGCCTTGGCATTGAGTGTATCGAACGCCGTTTCGACAAGGATGATATCGGCCCCACCGTCGATCAGGCCGCGCATCGCCTCGTTGTAGGCGGCGACCAGATCATCGAAAGAAACGTTCCGAAACGCCGGATCGTTCACATCCGGAGAAATCGAAGCCGTACGATTGGTCGGACCGAGAACGCCCGCGACGAATCGGGGCTTGCCGGGGGTCGACGCCGTGACATCGTCCGCGGCATCGCGTGCGAGACGCGCGCCTTCCCGGTTGATCTCATAGACGGCATTCTGCATCCCGTAGTCGGCCTGCGCGATCGCCGTCGCGTTGAAAGTATTTGTCTCTAGGATATCGGCCCCGAAATCCAAAAAGGCGCGGTGAATCTCGCGCACCACATCGGGCTGGGTGAGATTCAGGAGATCGTTGTTGCCCTTGAGGTCGTGGGAATGATCCACGAAGCGCTTGCCGCGAAATTCGGCCTCACCGAGATCGTACTCTTGGATCATCGTCCCCATGGCGCCGTCGAGAACGAGAATCCGTTCGTCGAGTAACTGCTCGAGCAGCTCCGTTGTATTGGGGCGTATTACTATGTCATGCATAAAACCGCTCGTGCCTATACGCCGTCCGCCAGGACCCTCAGCCCCAGTGCGTGACACATGGTGAAGGTCAGATCAGCGCGATTCAGCGTGTAAAAATGGAAGTCGGAGACACCCTCAGCCGCCAAAATGCGGCATTGCTCACCCGCAACCATGGCTGCGACGAGCTTGCGTGTCTCAGGATCGTCGCCCAGAGGCTCAAAAATGTGCGAGAGCCAACCGGGTATTGAAGCTCCGCACATGCCAGCGAAACGGACGACTTGCGCGAAATTCGTCACGGGAAGGATACCCGGAATCAACGGCACGTTGATTCCTGCCCGCCGCACACGGTCACGGAAGCGCAGGAATACTTCGGTGTCGAAAAAAAATTGAGTGATCGCGCGCTTGGCGCCTGCATCGATCTTGCGCTTGAGGTTGTCGAGATCGAATTCGGCATTCGGCGCCTCAGGATGGGTTTCCGGATAAGCCGCAACCGATATGTCGAAATCGGCGATTCGCATGAGCCCCTCGACGAGCTCAGCGGCATATTGATAGCCGCCAGCATGAGGCGCGTACGCCGCACCCACTTCCGGTGGATCGCCTCGCAAGGCCACGATATGTCGCACACCCGCTTCCCAATAGGCACGCGCCACGTCATCCACTTCTTCGCGCGTCGCGGCGACACAAGTCAGATGGGCTGCCGGAACCAGTGCCGTCTCGTCGAGAATCCGACGGACCGTCGTATGGGTGCGATCACGCGTACTCCCGCCCGCGCCGTAGGTGACAGAGACAAAACTCGGCCCAACGGGAGCCAGCCTGAGGATCGACTTCCACAGCGTTTGTTCCATCTCATCGGTGTTGGGCGGAAAGAACTCGAACGACACTCCAATATTCTCCATGCCAGAAAATCGGAGTGCCAGCGCACTCAACCGTTCGACGATAGGTACGGCTTTGGGTTCGTCTGGTGCTTCGATCATCATTCGGCCGCCTGGCGTTCTTCGTCGTCCATCTTCGCCGCGATCCAAACAACGACCGTCAACGGTTCGCCCTCAAGACGTACGACATCACCCGGCGCGAGGCATGCTTCCTCAAACCATTCCACAACCTCGGAATCAGAGAATCCGAGCCGCCTGTGCGCATGTTCATCGCGAAGGAATTCGAGCGTATGCGGTGCAAAATCGACGACCGCTAACTTCGCGCCGGGCCGCATCACGCGTGCCGCCTCGGCAATTCCTGCTGCGGGACTGGACGCAAAATGCAGGACCTGATGAAACGTTACCGCATCCATGCTGCCGCCGGTCAGTGGCAGGTGATACATATCGCCATGCCGAACCTGGCAATGACTGTACCCAAATCGTTCAATATTCGCCCGCGCGATCGCCAGCATGTCATGTGACAGGTCGATCCCGACGCCACGATCGAATCGATCGGCGAATAGCTCCAGCATCCGACCGGTACCCGTGCCGATATCCAGAAATTCTCCGATGTCGTCCTCGGCAAAAATCGCCAGAATCGCCGCCTCCACATCGGTCTCAGGCACATAGAGAGAACGGATTTCATCCCATCGCGCCGCATTTGCACCAAAATAGGCTGCCGCGACTTCAGCCCTTGCCTTCTTCACAGTTTCGAGCCGCTCGAGATCGCGTGTGATTTCAGTGTCCTGCCTTGGAATAAGCGCTGAGAGCGTTCGCGCGAGACCGCCCGGCTCGCCGCCATCGGCAAGCCTGTAGAATGCCCAGGTACCCTCACGGTTCCGGTCGAGAAGTCCGGCCTCGCACAACACCTTCAAGTGGCGTGAAACACGGGGCTGGCTCTGGCCCAATATCTGAGTGAGTTCGGTCACCGTGAGTTCGGCCTCGCCGCACAATGCAAGCAAGCGCAACCGTGTAGGCTCAGCTGCCGCGCGCAGGGCATTTAAGAGTGTGTTCATCGGCTCGTGATATGAGTAAGGTATCGGACGTCATATATTTAAAAGAAGAACTATATAAACATATCTTTATATAGTAGTCAATTGTAGAAAACGTGTCTGATTCGCTTGTGTATCGTGGTATCTCTGATTGAGAATCATGAGACTTGCTTCGAATTGTCGAACGTTGTTGAACGTTGAGGCCTAATGAAAGGGATGCATTTTGGTAACAGGCAGCGAAAGGGTCACAACATGTTGCTTGCCTTGCTGGCTTTGGAACCAAAGGTATGATAGTGAAATGATCGCGATGCTAAGCTACAACCGTGACATCGGACCTCAGGGTCCGCCGAGGTTTTGTCAACAATTGGCACAAATAAGTTGACGAGACTCGATGGAGCCGATGAATGTTTAGGGCAGATCCCAAAAGCAACCGAAAAACAGCGGGAAGCGGCAACGCGCAGTGATGTGGTTCAATGAGATTGAAGACTGAGTCCATGATTCGCGTTTGGGGAATTGCGCTGGCAACGAGCTTGGTGTTGGCAGCCTGTGCAACGCCAACCCCCAACGATCCCGAAGCCCGCGCAGAGCTTCAGGCGATCAATGACCCTTGGGAGTCATTCAACCGAGCAGTATTCGAGTTTAACCGCGGTTTAGACCGTGCGCTGCTCAAACCTGTGGCCCAAGCCTACCGTGGGGTCGTCCCCGAGTTTGGCCGGGACATGGTCAAGAATTTCCTCGACAACCTCAGATCCCCGGTCATCCTGGCGAATGACATCCTGCAAGGTGAAAAAGACCGCGCCGGAGAGACAGGAAGCCGGTTGCTGGCAAATACGACCATTGGCCTGGGCGGCGTGTTCAACGTCACGGATATTGAATTCCACAACGAGGACTTCGGGCAAACTCTGGCTGTTTGGGGTTTTGGTGAAGGACCTTATGTCGTGCTGCCGCTTCTTGGACCGTCACCCATTCGCGATACAGTCGGCCTTGTTGGCGACAGTTTAATGGATCCCGTGGTTTGGTATGCACGTCGTCACGAGCAATACGCGATCACCTGGATTCGATACGGTGCGCGGGCCATAGACACCCGTTCCCGCAACATCGAAACCCTGGATGAAATAGAGCGTGGCGCCATCGATTTTTATGCGACTGTTCGCAGCCTCTACCGACAACGTCGTAACGATGAAATCAACAATGGTCGACCTCAGAACTCTGTCTCGATGCCGGAGATTTCATGGGATGACGAAGAAGCGGCAGAAAAAAACCAAGTCTCGGCTGTCTCAAAATAGCGGCCATCTAAAACCATGCTAGCGTGTCGTCTCAATCCGATCGCATCGATACTTGCGCTGATCGCGCTGGTCTTTGTCGTGCCAGCGTCCGCAGAGACGTTCGGTCCAAAGCAGTTCATCGAATCTCTCGGTGAGGAGACGATCGGGGCTATTACCAATCCCGATGTCTCTGAAGAATTACGGCTCACGGAATTTGAGCGCTTGTTCCGCAAAGGGTTCGACGTCAATACGATCAGCCGTTTTGTCCTCGGGCGCTATTGGAGACGGGCAACTCCTGAGCAGCAGCAGGAATATCAAGCGCTGTTTGCGGAATTCATCGTCCAAACCTATGCCAACCGCTTTCGGCAATACTCGGGTGAGACAATCGCCGTGGACGGGGAGCGCGAGGCGAGCAAGCGCGACACCATCGTTTCGAGTCAGATTAACGCGTCTGATGGTCCGGCCGTCAGGGTCGACTGGCGTATCCGGACGCAAGGAGAGGGTCACAAGATCGTCGATGTCATCGTCGAGGGCGTCAGCATGGCGATCACACAACGTGATGAATTCGCATCCGTGATTCGACGCGGCGGCGGCGATATCGAGGCGCTGATCTCAGAGCTCCGGCAAAAATCGGAAGCAGCCACCAACTAAGCGTCAAGCGCGCTGCAAAGGCTTGTACTTGATGCGGTGAGGCTGATCCGCCTTGTCGCCGAGACGGCGGTTCCGGTCCTCTTCATAGGCCTCGTAGTTCCCTTCGAACCATTCGACATGGCTGTCACCTTCGAAGGCGAGAATATGAGTCGCGGTCCTGTCCAGAAACCAACGATCATGGCTGATCACCATCAAGCAGCCAGCGAATTCCAGCAGCGCCTCTTCAAGCGCCCGCAGCGTGTCCACGTCCAGGTCGTTGGTCGGTTCGTCAAGAAGGATGAAGTTGGCGCCGGATTTAAGAATTTTTGCGAGATGGACGCGATTACGTTCGCCGCCCGAAAGCTGTCCCACCTTCTTCTGTTGATCGGCGCCGCGAAAATTGAACGCCCCGACGTACGCCCGGCTGGCCATCTTCCGTTTCCCCAGTTCCAGTTCGTCGAGTCCTTCGGATATTTCCTCCCAAACCGTATGATTCGGGTCGAGCGTGTCCCGCGACTGATCGACATATCCCAGAACCACCGAATCACCGAGACGCAGCGTTCCCGAGTCCGGCGTTTCCCCACCTACGATCATGCGGAACAGGGTCGTTTTGCCCGCGCCGTTGGGGCCGATGATGCCGACAATTGCGCCAGGCGGCACCCGGAAGGACATGTCATCAATCAGCAAATGATCATCGAAGCCCTTGGCGATATGCTCGGAGTCCAGCACAAGGTCGCCCAGCCGTGGCCCCGGGGGGATCATGATCTGAGCCTGATCGCGGGATTTTTGAAACTCTTCGGACAGTAAAGTCTCGTATGAGCTAACGCGTGCTTTGCTCTTCGCTTGACGCGCGCGAGGCGCCTGGCGAATCCACTCAAGCTCTCGCGAGAGCGTACGCTGACGCGCTTCCTCCTGTTTACCTTCCTGTTCGAGGCGGGCCTGCTTCTGTTCGAGCCAGGACGAGTAATTGCCTTTGAAAGGCAGACCATGCCCCCGATCGAGTTCAAGAATCCAGCCGGCAACGTTGTCGAGAAAATATCGGTCGTGGGTCACGGCGACGACCGTTCCCGGATATTCGTGAAGGAACCGCTCAAGCCAAGCCACGGACTCGGCATCGAGATGGTTCGTCGGCTCATCAAGCAGCAGAAGACCCGGGTGCGACAGCAGGAGACGGCATAACGCCACGCGCCGCCGTTCGCCGCCCGAAAGATTCGCGACGTCAGTGTCGCCTGCCGGGCAGCGCAGCGCGTCCATGGCTATCTCAATTTGTCGATCAAGCTCCCAAGCGTCGGCAGCGTCGATCCGCTCCTGAAGCTCGCCCTGCTCATCGATCAGTGCCTGCATCTCATCATCGTCGAGAGGCTCGGCAAAGCGCGCGCTAACCTCTTCAAAACGATCAAGAAGAGCCTTTGTTTCGGCAACACCCTCCATGACGTTACCGAGGACATCCTTGGATGAATCGAGTTCGGGCTCCTGGGGCAGAAATCCCACCTTCACGCCCTCGGCGGCCCATGCCTCACCACTGAATTCCGTCTCGAGGCCTGCCATGATCCGGAGCAACGTTGATTTACCGGCGCCGTTGTACCCCAGCACGCCGATTTTAGCGCCAGGCAGAAACGACAAGCGGATGTCTTTAAGGACCTCCCGACCACCGGGGTAGGTCTTTGTGAGTCCGCTCATCGTGTAGATGTATTGGTGTGATGCCATTAGTCCTCCGAGGACGTTATTACCATGAGGCGTTGTTCGGGGCCTGTTTTAGAACAATCATCTTTCTGCCCGCAATGAAGAGGACCTGGGTCTGAAGAGTCATTCAGGGTAGTGTCCGGACACTGCCTGCCGATCCGCTCTGCTAATCTCAATTCGGCAGGGCCAAATACGAATCGATCAACATGCCTGTCTCTGCCTTGATATTGGCGTCGGCCCTCTGGGCGTCAACCATGATTGCGAACAAGTCGATTGCCGGCGACCTCCTTATTTCCGAGATTACGCTGGGCCGATTCACCATCGGCGCGCTGACCATGTGTTCGATCGCGCTTTTGGCAGGACAAGGGCGCAACCTCCGGGCAATCGGCTGGGGTCCGATTCTCCTCGGTATTCTCGATCCTGGCATCGCTGCCGTCTTCATGGTCTGGGGCCTGAAGTTGAGCAGCGCAGTCAGCGGCACGGTTCTGCTCAGCACACAACCCATCTTGATGCCGCTATTGGGATGGCTCGTGCTCCGCGAATCGGTTCGTGGGAGTGTCGTTGCCGGCGCCGTCGTGGCTTTCCTTGGGGCGCTCCTGCTGATCCACGGACAGGAGGATCACGGCGGCGGCACCTTGCTGGGTGATGTGTTCCTCACGATCGGTGTCCTTGTCATATGCGGAGCCCAACTGATCGCACGGCGCATTGCGCAGATCCATGGACGTGCCATGGCGGTTACAAGCATTCAATTGACCATGGCCGCACTGGTTGGACTTGTCGTGATGGTCTTTATCGAGCGCCCGGCGGCCCCGTTCACGAACATGAGCTCGGAAGTGGTTCTGACAATCCTCTTCCTCGGCGTGATCGGCAGCACCGGGCCCTTCTTTCTCTACAATTACGCGTTGCGCTATCTGACGGTCGCCATGGTCAGCCTACTGCTGACGCTGATCGCGCCGCTCGGCGCGTTGATGTCCTGGCTCTATCTCGGTACGGAAGTGACGTTGCTGGACTGGATTGCCATCGGTGTGGTCGTCACCGGCGTTCTGTTGCCAACGATCTACGGGAGCCGGGTATTTAGGTGGCGACGAACTTAATTTATCTAGCCTGATATCAATGTGTTGGAGCAAATCTCTTTTAGCGGCGGAACCGAAGCACCACGACGGTATTGTCTTCAAGGCCATAGACCACTTCTTCTCCCGGCCGACCATCGAGATCCACGGCCACCATATTGGTCTTCACCTCGGTCGTGTGACGCGCGATAGCGAGCTCACCGAACCGCCCCCCTCTGACGGTCATGGCTTTTACGTTTCGGCGCGAAGCGTCCGGCAGCACGATGTCGACGACGCCATCCCCATCCGCATCCGTAATTGCGGACATGCCGAGCTCCCGCGAACCCATGGCATGGTTGGAAAACCCGAATCGTGAATAGATCGGTCGTAATGAGCCTCGCGAGTACTTGTAGACCGTCAGAACGCCGCCGATGTGCGGCGTCACGACCGCCGCGAGTTCAACCTCTCCATCGCCATCGAAATTTCCAGCACCAACCGGATTGAGCCAGCGATTCGTCGCCCCGATCGGCCGCGATTCCGCGAACAGCCGCATGCCGGTCTCTTCGGCAGAAAATACAGCTAGCGCGGAACCCCGCCCCAGATACGAGCGCACGACAGCGATCTCATCTTTCCCGTCCGCATCGAGATCAATCAATCGGGGTGTCAAATCCTCAAAGACCGATGCGGCATCCAGCCGGTACTCAACCGAAACACCAGAGGACAGGATGGCACGTACACCTCCGGCTTCAATTTTGTCACCAAGCGCCCCGTGTGGATATCGATGCGTTGGACTCACGAGCCAGGCACGACGAATGTTCCGCGATCCTTGCGCGATTCCACCGTTCGGGATCATGGCTGCCAAGAGCTGAGCCCGTGGCAGGGGGGCGCCCGTGTCGGGTTGCAGTTCGACGCGATCACCGGAAACGGCGACGCGGCAAACACGGCCCCGCCCAGCCTGGAGAAGTACGCCACCCGGCACGGCGAAAAACTTGATGACCGTACCGGGAGATTGCACCGTCAGTGCGGTGAGGCCGGCTTGAGCGAGAGCACGCCCACCCTCAGGATTCGTGAAACTTCCGGCAATGAGTATTCCTATCGCTGCGCCGGCAGTTTGCAGAATGGAGAAGGCTTTCATTGCGACAGCCGATCCCTTCAAATCCTTGATCAAGCGCAGCTACGACGTCGGCAGCCGCCGGACTCCGTCTTACGGTATCCCCCGTACGGTCGGCCCGCAAACCCGGCATGGCTTGTGGCTCGGCACTTGGCCCAGACACCCTTCTTGCCGTACACCCCTCATTGACCCCCAATGGACACGAAGGATAGATCGCAAATGGTTCGAATTGCGGTTCTCGACGACTATCAAAATGTGGCCCTCAAGATGGCCGATTGGAGCCAAGTATCGGCCCAGGCTGAAGTTGTCGTCTTTGACGATCACCTGGCAGATTCAGGTGCCGTCGCTGAACGTTTGAGGGGATTTGAAATCGTTTGTGCGATGCGCGAGAGGACGCCGTTTCCCCGCGCTCTCATCGAAACTCTTTCCGACTTAAAACTTCTGATCACAACCGGGCCGCGGAATGCATCGATCGATGTCGGCGCGGCCAATGAGCACGGCATCACGGTGTGCCATACGGCCTCACACCCGACGGGAACACCGGAACTCACGTGGGCGCTGATCCTGGCATTGGCCCGGCACGTTCCTCTGGAGTCCACAAACGTGCGGGAGGGGCGTTGGCAGACGACCATCGGTACCGACCTCGCAGGCAAGACCCTCGGAATCATGGGTCTTGGCAGACTGGGCAGCCGAGTCGCACAAGTCGCCGCCGCATTCGGTATGACCATCATCGCCTGGAGCCAGAATCTCACTGATGACCGGGCCGCCGAATGCGGCGCAATGCGAGTCGGTAAGGAAGAACTCCTGGCCCAATCCGATTTCGTTACCGTCCACCTGGTCCTGAGCGATCGCACCCAAGGCCTGATTGGCCCCGATGAATTGAGACGAATGAAGCCGAGTGCCTGCCTCATCAACACCTCTCGAGGGCCGATCGTGGAAGAAGCCGCCCTGATCCAGGCCATCGGGCAAGGCATTATCGCAGGTGCGGGACTCGATGTTTACGATACCGAACCGCTGCCATCCGACCACCCCTATCGGACGCTGCCCAACGTCATTCTCACCCCACACATCGGCTACGTGACAGAGGATAGTTACCGGATGTTCTTCGGTGGAATCGTAGAAAACCTCGAGGCGTGGCTCGCCGGCCAGCCCATCCGCATCCTCAGCCCCTGAACAGTGAACTGGAGATCCTCATGACCCGACTTCCGCCGCTCGACCTTGAGGCCATGTCGCCCGAACAGCGGCAGGTCCATGACGACATCATCAGTGGCCCGCGCGGCAAAATTCAAGGCCCCTTCAATGCCTGGCTCAGAAGCCCCGAATTGTGCGGCCGTGCCCAGCAGTTGGGTGCCTTCTGCCGATTCAACTCGTCCCTACCTCCGCGATTGTCGGAGCTCGCGATCCTCACCGTCGCACGCCACATGACCTGCCAGGTCGAGTGGTACCTGCATGAACCGATCGCCCGGAAGGCCGGCGTTTCCGATGAAGTAATCGAGGCGATCAAAGGGCGCCAACCCCCCACATTCGTGAACGAAGAGGAACGCGTGGTCTACAAGGCGGCAAAAGAGCTGCTTGAAAGCCATCGCATGTCCGATGAAGCATACAGCGATGCGCTGGCGCATATCGATGAGCGCGGCGTTGTCGATCTGGTGGGTATCATCGGGTACTACATCTTCGTCGCGCTAACGCTGAACGGTTTTGAGGTTCCGACCCCAGACTCTGCCGCCGCCCCGCTATCCTGAGGAATTGGTTTGGAAAGGGGTGTCAGACTCCTTTTTTTTGGGTCTGATACCCTTTCCTTGTTATGTGACTTCGACGTGCAGCACCTGCATGTCCTGAACAGCGGCAAGATCGGGTTCGACGCCCAGGCCGGGGGCGTCATTCAGGGCGAACGCGCCATCGACCAACTCCGGATATGGGTCGGCCAAGCCTTCGCGAAGCGGATTGGTATTGAAGTCTACTTCAAGGAGCCCGGCGCCATTGGCGGCCGCGAGGAGATGCGCGGACGCCACAAGTCCGATGCCACCCGCCAGGAAATGCGGGCAGTATGTCAAACCTTCATCAGCGATCATCTGCACGACGCGCCAACTTCCCGTGACTCCGCCCCACTTGCAGGCGTCCGGCTGTATGAAGCTACACCATCCGGCACGCACGAGGTCCCGATAGGCCGCTTCCCCCCGCAGGTTCTCGCCTCCAGCCAGGGAAATCCCTGAGGCCGCGCGCAAGGCGCTCCACTCTTCCGTTGGTCGGTCTGCAGGCAACGGCTCTTCCAGCCAAGTCAATGGATATTCGGCCAGTTCACCAACCATGTCGGTTGCCGTTGAGAGGTCCCACGCCTGATTGGCATCGGCCATAAAGAGCTCATCATCCAATAGCTCACCAACGATCTGTGAGATGTTGGCAATGTCCTTCTCCTTGCCGAAGCCGATCTTGAGCTTGAAATTCCGGAACCCGGCGCCACGGCTGCGTGCCACCATCTCCGCGGCACCGTCAGGATTAATCCCGCTGGCGTAGGCGGGAACCGAATCCAGCGCCGCCGGTGACAGCATCTGACGGAGCGAAATCCCTTTTCGCCGGGCAGCCAGGTCCCAGAGCGCAATATCAATTCCACCAAGACATTGTGCGATGGTCCCGGGCTCGCCGGACTGAATGGTCCAAACGTGAGTCTCGGCCGTCAGTGCATCGAACGCGGCTTCGGGGGATTCAAATGTGCGATTGAGAATCCGCGGCGCCAAAAGCGTCTCGATCCATCGCGCGCGATGTTCGGCACCGCTGTTGGGGAAATTGCACCACACCTCCCCCCAACCGACCGCGCCATCCTGATCCTCAATTCGGACAAGGATGACGGGCCGGTCGTAAGAGACACCAAACGCGGCCACGACGGGAACATCTATCGGGGCTCGGAATACGAAACACTCAACACGGCTGATCTTGATCTCTGACATCTCAACTCTCGGTCGGTAAATCGGAAATTTGAGCGGCGGCACAAACTGCCATACTGACTGTACGGACGCAGCCCCCATATCGGGAAGTCATGCAATCGTGCTATGGCCGGGACTGCGAGATTTTTCCATTCATCGTCGGTATCCCGTCGAGCATCCAAAGGCCGCACTCACCCGCCGTGTACGCCGCCGTCCGCCACTGGTTCAACGCCCTGCCGAAGGCTCCTCGGGCCATTGGGTTGATGGTCTTTGCCACGTTTATCCTATCTGTGATGCTGGGCGTCATCCGCTATATGTCGTTCGATCTGCACCCGTTCGAGGTCGTGTTCTTTCGCAATTTGTTCGGGCTGATCGTTCTATTGCCGCTCATCCTGCGCACTGGAACGAGTCCTCTTCGGACACGGCGCATCGGCCTGCACAGTGCGCGCGGGTTCTTACAAGCAGGTTCGATGTGCATCTTCTTTTACGGCCTCAGCCTGACGACGTTGGCCAAGGTTGCCGCACTCAACTTTACGGCTCCCCTATTTGCTTCTGTCGCCGCCGTGCTTTTTCTACGGGAGTCTCTCAGCTTCAACCGTGCATTCGCACTGGTCGTGGGCTTTCTAGGGGCTTTGATCATCTTGCGCCCGGGCATCGCAGTTCTCAACGTGGGCGCCACAATGATTCTGACGTCGGCGATGATCTGGGGAATCGTCCTCATCATGATCAAGCGCCTCTCGACAACCGAGTCGAGCTTGACCATCACGTTCTACATGATGCTGTACCTCACGCCGCTGACGTTCATCGCGGCGGTCTTCGTGTGGGAGTGGCCGACCCTCACCCAGCTCGGCTTACTGGTGACGGTAGGATGTTGCGGCACCTTGGGACATCTCGCGATGGCGCAAGCGCTCAAGGACGCCGATACGACGGCCGTCATGCCGTTTGATTTCGGACGTCTTATATGGTCCGGCCTCATCGGGTTCGTGTTCTTTGCCGAGGTCCCAGATGTCTGGACCTTGGTCGGCGCAGTGGTGATTTTTTCGGCCGCGATGTACGTTGCCGTGCAGGAGTCGCGCCGCAAAGAGACCGCTTCCCCACCTTAACGAGGGACGGACATGGAGGACTTGGAATGACCAAAACAGCCCTGGTAACGGGAGGTGGTTCGGGTATCGGCCGTCATTCCGCCCTGGCACTTCAGAAGGCCGGCTACGCCGTAAGCATCTGCGGCCGGCGGAAAGACGCGCTCACCGAAACGGTCTCGATGGCCGGCGCGGACGGCGAACCCATCACGCCGATCCCCTGCGATGTTTCCGATCCACAGGCTGTTGCGAAACTATTCGAGGAAATCGAACGTGCGTACGGCCGGCTCGATGTGCTGTTCAACAACGCGGGTACGAACACGCCATCGACCAACTTCGGCGACTTGACCTACGAACAATGGAAGAGCGTCATCGACGTCAATTTATCGGGCGTCTTCCTCTGTGCCCGGCACGCCTTCGACCTCATGCGCCGCCAGGACCCGCAGGGCGGCCGCATCATCAACAACGGCTCCATATCGGCGCATGCACCGCGACCGGGATCGGCACCCTACACATCGTCCAAGCATGCCGTGACGGGCCTGACCAAGACGATCTCGCTCGACGGCCGGGCCTTCAACATCGCCTGCGGCCAGATCGACATCGGCAACGCGCTGACTCCATTGACCGAGCGGATGACGAGGGGCGTGCCGCAAGCCGACGGCAGCATCAAGCCCGAGGACACGATGGATGTCGACGACGCGGCCAACGCTGTCGCGTCCATGGCCGCCCTCCCGCTCTCCGCCAACATCCAGTTCATGACGATCATGGCAACCAACATCCCATTCATCGGCCGCGGGTAGTGATGGCTGAATGCCGGAACTCCCCGACATAACCGTCTATATCGAAGCGCTGGAGAAGCGAACCGTCGGCCAGCGTCTCGGGCAGGTACGCGTCACACATCCCTTTCTGGTGCGGTCGGTTGACCCGCCACTGTCGGAAACCCACGGCAAAAGAGTCACGGGGTATCGCCGCATCGGCAAGCGGATCGTCATGGCGCTCGAGGATGATCTCTTTCTGGTGCTGCATCTGATGATCGCCGGCAGGTTGCACTGGAAGACATCGACCGGCGCGAAACCGCCCGGCCGCCGGGGGCTGGCGGCATACGATTTCGAAACCGGAACACTCATTCTTATGGAGGCTGGCAGCAAACGCCGCGCCTCCCTCTATCCTGTGCGGGGCGAGGCCGCGTTGGCCGAGCACGACCCGGGGGGAGTCGAAGTCCTTGATCTCGACCTGCAAACATTTCGAACTGTGCTTCTGCGCGAAAATCACTCCGCCAAACGCGCCTTGACGGACCCGCGCATTTTCAGCGGCATTGGCAACGCGTATTCGGATGAAATCCTTCACCGGGCAGGGCTGTCCCCCGTGAAATGGACGGAGCGCCTGAGCGAAGACGAGATCGCGCGCCTGCACGATGCCACGGTCTCGGTTCTTCGTGAGTGGATCGTCCGACTTCGTCAGGAAACCGGGGACGACTCTCCCGAAAAGGTGACGGCTTTCCGGCCGGAGATGGCGGTTCACGGAAAGTATCGCGAGCCTTGCCTAGTGTGCCGGTCTCCGGTGCAACGAATTGTCTATGCGTCGAACGAGTCCAATTACTGTTCGACCTGCCAAACAGACGGCAAACTATTGGCCGATCGTGCACTCTCCAAACTGCTCAAGGGCAATTGGCCGAAATCGCTGGAAGAAATGGAAGAACGCCGTGCCTGACAGCACCCTGAGAAATGGGATCGGATCAGGCGTTGCCTTTTCGTCGGAACAATCGCCAAACGAACACGACAGCCCAGATCGGAATGACAACAACCGCGCCCAGGATGATGTAAGGGACCGCCCACCTGAACATGTCCACGAATACCGAGAATATGCGCTGCACGGTGCTGCCCAGCCCCGACAGCAACGTTTCCGGTGTCACACCCGCAAGCGACAGGGCGAGGCCAATGATCAGGCTCCAGATGACGATTTTGATAATGGTCGATTTGATCGACGTGCCCATGAACATCACTCCGTAGAACAAACATCTCTTAAGATATTCCTGTAGCACAAAATAAAATCGGGCGACGCGGCAAAACATCCAAGAGATGCAAAGCCGCGCCGCCCGTTACCAAGCATGACCATGGGCACCCCCAGTAATAAAGGACGGTTTTCAGACACGTAAGGCTTTGGCGGGGACAATCTGCGAACGTTGTGACGTACGTCACACAAGAATTCGCCAATTTTGCTGTTTGGCGCTGAAATTAAGGGTTTCGAGGGTCAAACGCCGGCACTTTTGGAGCCGAATGAAGACCAATTTCCTATCCTTGGAGTGCTTCGCAGGCCTTCTTGACGGCAGTCAGGCCACCTCGGAAGGCGTACGCCTCGTACCCCGCCTGCTGCATGATCTCAACGAAGTATGGCGACTGTGTTCCGTAGGTGCAGTAGACGACATAGGGCCTTTCCTTATCGAGGCTTCGAAATCCATCGGCAAATGAGGCGGGGTCGACATGAACCGCATTGGGGGCGTGCCAAGCCTCAAACATGTGCCGTGGCTGACAGTCGACTAGAATCGACTCTTTCGAGATTTCGTCGGCGAACAGGTACGGCGTTCTCAAGTCCGATGCGTCCAGCTTCTTGAGATCGAAGCTGCGCCGGTTCGAGACAACCGCCAACAGAGATTCCGAATCAAGATTGCGAATTTCATTGCTGACCCGTGCCGCAGATGTCGCTGTCACGGGACGCGCATCGGAGAGCGAACAATACTCCCGCACCCGGGTCGACAGCGGAGCGGTGCCGATGTGCTCTGCCTCGGCGATGATCTCGTGCTTATCGTGCGCGATCAGCGGCCGGATCACCGGCATGGTCGTCGCAGCGTCAATACTCGCCAAGTTCTTCAAGGTTTGAGATGACACCTGACCGATCGCTTCACCCGTAACGATGGCGTCATGTCCCTCTTCAGCAGCGATGAGTTCGGCGGTCCGATACATCTGCCATTTCAGCGCCACCTGCAGGTAAGTCTCACGCACCATTTTCCGGAGTTCATCGACGACCGGATTGAAATCAACGACGAAAAATTTCGGCCGCTGGCCGTGCGCCCACAGCTCCACAAGCACCTTGGCAACTTGCAGCACCATCCGTTCATACGCACTGCCGCCCAGATTGCAGAATAGGAAATCGGTCGCGACACCCCGCCTCATCAGGCGCCAAGCGGCAACCGCCGAATCGAACCCACCGGAGAGCAGCGCCAGGGCACGGCCCTGGACCCCAAGTGGCAAGCCCCCGGGACCGGTACTCCGATTCGCGTACATCATGACCTGCGTGGTTTCCACATCGACCTGCACCGCGACATCCGGCGAATCGAGATTGACCTTCCCATACTGGTTCAGCGCGGCGCCAAGGCGCTGAGCGACGTCCACACTGTTGAACCCCATGCGATCTTTGCCGTTGCCGGAGCGCTTGGCTCGAACGGCAAAAGATCGATCCCGAACAGCTTCGGAGAATGCGACTTCGCCATCACGGACAATGGCGTCGAGATCACAGGATGTCGTCACCTCGACCACGGAGAACGATCTGATCCCAAAGACTTTCGGAAGAACGTGGCTCGCTGCCTCGGCTGAGTCGGTCGACAGCAGAATCCGGGCTCCATTCATACGTAGCTTGCACCGAAGGCCGCGAGCCTGCAGTGCCGCCGAGATGTTGTTGCGCAACACCTCCTGAAAACGGCGACGCGCCCGCGATGCCTTCAGCGTGATTTCACCGCTCGGCCGAATGACGATGAGTTCGGTCGGGCCCGAATTTTGGCCTTCCATCTCGGTCCGGTCGTGTTGTTGTCTTCAGTCGGCGCGTTTATAGCGCGGATCTCGTGAAGCTCCTATTGTGCGCAGGAGAAACGCTATGCCGCTTTTAGCGCCACGGCCTTGACGCTGTCGTCGACATATTCCTCGAATTTTTCGAAATTCCGACTGAACCGGCCCAACAAATCCACAGCGGCGTTGTCGTAGGCCGTTTGATCGGCCCACGTGCTGCGCGGATTGAGAATGTCGCTGGGCACACCCGGACAAGACTGCGGAATGTCGAGCCCGAAGAACGGATCGGGCGCGAAGTCGACCGATTCCAAGGTCCCGTCGAGGGCCGCATTCAGCAGTGCCCGTGTGTGCTTGATCGGCATCCGTTCACCGACACCGTAGGCACCGCCCGACCAGCCGGTATTCACCAGCCAGCACTTTGACCCGAACTTCATGATCCGCTCACCCAGCAGGCGGGCATATGCCGAGGGGTGACGCGGCATGAACGGCGCACCAAAGCATGTCGAGAATGTGGCTTGCGGCTCCTTGCCCAAACCCTTCTCGGTCCCCGCTACTTTTGCGGTATAGCCGGAGATGAAATGGTACATCGCCTGCTCAGGGGTCAGCCTGGAGATCGGCGGCAGCACGCCGAACGCATCCGCCGTCAGCATGACGATATTGGTCGGATGACCAGCCATTCCGCTTTGGACCACGTTTGGAATGAACTCAATCGGATACGACGCGCGCGTGTTCTCCGTGTGCCGGGCATCGTCGAGGTCGAGTCTTCGCACGTCCTCGTCATAGACAACGTTTTCCAGGATCGTGCCGAAACGCTCCGTCGTCGCAAATATTTCCGGCTCGGCTTCGCGGCTCAAGCGGATCACCTTGGCGTAGCAACCGCCCTCGAAGTTGAAGAGGCCTGTGTCGCTCCACCCGTGCTCGTCGTCACCGACAAGCTGCCGATTGGGGTCGGCTGACAGTGTCGTCTTTCCCGTACCCGACAGGCCGAAGAAGATCGCCGAGTCGTCCTTGTCACCGACGTTGACAGAGCAGTGCATGGGCAGAACGTCGCGGGCCGGCAACAGATAATTGAGCACGGTGAAGACCGCCTTCTTGACTTCTCCCGCGTACGACGTGCCACCGATAATCACCGTCCGGTCCGCGAAGATCATAACAATGAACGTGCTGGAATGCGTGCCATCCCGTGACGGGTCCGCCGCAAAATCGGGCGCGTGGATCACTGTGAATTCAGGATCGAAGGCGCCGAGTTCCCCATCGGTCGGCTGGATAAACATGTTCCGCGCGAAAAGATTGTGCCACGCGGTCTCAGCGATGACGCGGATGCCGAGCCTGTATTCGTTCGACGAACCCGCCCAACAGTCCTGCACGAAAACATCGCGATTATCGAAATAGTCGAGAAGCCGGGCTTTGAGCGCCGTATAGTTCTTCTGTTCGATTGGAACGTTGACGTCTCCCCACCAAATATTGTCTTCGCTATCGGGCTCTCTGACGAAATACTTGTCGTTGGCCGAGCGTCCAGTGTGCTCACCGGTCAACACCACGAGCGACCCACCATCCGCGAGCACGCCTTCACCGCGGCGAAGCGACTCTTCGTATAGTTGTGGTGCACCCATATTCCAGTAGACGGTACGGGGCTTCTGGATGCCCTGTTTGTCTATCCCCAGACAGCTTCGCTGAGGGCCCACGTGATGCCCACTCAACAGCCGCCAACCACTATTTTCTGATCATTCCGCCGGAGCGGAATTACACCGATCGCCGTCGATGAATCGAACCGAAACCCGTATGCACAGGGCAAGCTTCAGAAGCAACGAGACAGGTTTGGGCCAATGCTGACACGGCATCCCTGGGACAAGATTCTCATCGCCCTATTCTTCATCTGGCTGGCCGGTTGGTATTTGATCGACACCCGCGTAGCGGACGACTTTTGGAAAGCTGTCTGGTCGGGCTCACTATTCGTGGGCGCAATGGTCTTGGGTGTGATCATCGACCGGCATGAACTCGCCACGGCGTGGCGCAACGCGCGCACCAAGCGCAAGTCCCGCGGAAGCTAGAATTCGGCGCAGGCCTTAGAAGGCTTTCATGGCTTCAGCGAACTTGCGCATGGCATCTAAATGCTCATCAAATGATTTGTACCCGCCTTCGGTCGTCCGGAAGACGAGCTGGGTTGCCCCGAGATCGACCCAAGCTCGGGCGTCCGCGATCCAGTCATCCGGATCACCGAGTTTGGAATAGACCATCGATTCGACGCCGATCGTGGCCAGATCGCGGCCCGCCTCCTGAACGGCTTCACGGAAGACTTCGGCGACCCGTTTGGACTCATCGTCCGGCGCGAGACGGGAGATCATGAACCAGCCATCGCCAATACGGGCGGCGCGACGCACTGCGACGTCGCTCACGGCACCGAACCAGATCTCGGGTGGCCGCTGAATTGGCATAGGTGCCAAGCCGGCTTCGTTAATCGTGTGCCACTTGCCGTGGAACGTGACGAGTTCCTGTGTCCACAACAGTCGGAGCACTTCGATTTGCTCCTCCAAACGCTTGCCGCGGTTCTTGAAATCCATGCCCAGGGCCTCGAATTCGAGCTCGTTCCACCCGATGCCAACGCCGAAGCGCAAGCGCCCACCACAGAGGACATCGATTTGGGCTGCCTGTTTCGCCACGAGGACGGTCTGACGCTGGGGCAGAATGACAATGGCCGGATTGATGCCGATGGTTTCGGTGACGCCGGCGAGAAATGCCATCACGGTCATCGGCTCGTGATGCGGGAAATCACGGGTGTAGTATTTTGCCATATCTACGGTTTCGCGGGGCGTTGCCGATTGAATGACGTGGTCGTGGACCGAGATATGGCTGTAGCCCATCTCCTCGACGGCCTGCGCAAAGTCGCGGATGAGGATCCTGTCTGTCCCGATTTCGGCGTCCGGGTACGAAATTCCGAATTTCATGCTGAGAACTCCTTAGTGTCGAGGCTCATAATAATGGCTGCGGCCGCATCATGCACGAACCCGCCTGCGGTGCCGTCCTCACGAGTTCATATGGCGGGTACGGCCCCACGTTGTTATGGTTTCCAGATGAGGCTCCCCGAGCCCAGGGCGATCACGAGATACATCCTATGGACTCTCTCGATCAAAAGACTATCGATGCGCTTCGCGAAGCGCTGCTCGCGGAGCGCGAGTCCTTGGTCGAGACGGCCAAGACCAGTGCCGAGTCCCGGAAGCCGGTGACCCTGGATCAGCAAAGTGTCGGGCGGCTTTCCCGCATGGATGCACTGCAAATGCAGTCCATGGCCGTGGCGTCCGACAGACGGCGCCAGGTCAGGCTTCAGCGGATCGAGACAGCACTGGGTAGGATCGAGGACGGAGAATTCGGATATTGCGTGATCTGCGGCTATGAAATCGAAGAGGGACGTCTAAAAAACGATCCGGCAACGCCCAGTTGTATTACCTGCGCAAGCGCCCAATAGAAATCCCGTAACAGTAGCGGACACGGAAGGGTTTTTCATCATGGAGGCGGCCATCTGCCACGAGTTTGGCAAACCTCTGGTCATCGAAGAGATCGTGATCGATGTGCCACAAGCCGGCGAACTCAAGGTCAAGCTCTCGGCCTGCGCAATCTGTCATAGCGATATCCATTATATGGAAGGCGCTTGGGGAGGCACGCTTCCGGCCGTTTACGGACACGAGGCCGCAGGTGTTGTCGAGGAGGTTGGAGATGGTGTGACGACGGTGGCTCCAGGCGGCCACGTCATTGTCTCGCTGCTTCGCTCATGCGGCCAATGCCATTTCTGTAAACGACACGAGACATACATGTGCGAGGCGAAATTCGCACTCGATTCAGAGACTCGCCTCCATACCAAGGACGGCAAACCCATCTTCCAGGGTTTGCGGACGAGTGCCTTTGCCGAGGCAGTGGTCGTCGAGCAATCTCAGGTCGTCCCGATTCCGGCTGACGTCAGATTCGACAGCGCCTCCCTGCTCGCGTGCGGTGTCATTACGGGCCTCGGCGTGGTCGTCAATACGGCGAAGGTCGAGCTCGGAAGCAGCGTGCTCATCATCGGCACAGGGGGTGTGGGACTCAACAGCGTCCAGGGCGCCGTGCGCTCCGGCGCCGATCCGATCATCGCGGTCGACCTGTCAGACACCAAACTCGAAGCGGCCACCGCGTTTGGCGCAACCCACACCATCAATTCCCTGAAACAAGACCTTTGGCAGGGCGTGAAGGACATCACCGGCGGCTACGGCGCCGACTATGTTTTCATCACGGTCGGTAGCCGGGAAGCAATCGAGCAGGGCATCGGATTGATGCGCCGCGCCGGCACCGTGGTCATCGTCGGCATGCCACTGACCGGTGCACGGGTCGTCTTCGAGCCTGCCGACATCGCCGAGGATGGGCTCCGTATTCTGGGCAGCAAGATGGGCTCCACCCAATTACAAACCGATGTTCCAAAGCTGATCGATCTCTATATCAACGGTGAGCTCAAACTCGACGAACTGATCACGAATCGATACCCGCTCGACGAGATCAACGAGGCCATCGCTTCAGTGCACCGGGCCGAAGCGCTGCGGAATGTCATTATTTTTTGAGTGCGGTTGAGCGTTGAGATCGAACGTCGCGAAAAAAATTCGGTCCATCTGTCGAATTCCATAGATCTCGTTCGTCTTAAGAACGGTGGTTGCAATGGCGCAACCCGCATTGGAGGATCGATCATGCAATCGGAGCAGACAGTCCGCCAAAATATCGAGACGGCGATCGCAAGAATTCAGCAACTTAACGCCGAGGCGGAACAAGGCCAGATGCCGCTTACCGGGACTGCGGAACCGGGCACTTGAGCATTCTGACGCATGGCCCGCGCCGGGACAGAAGAGGACCGGCAACCTGCCGCCATCCGTGATCGATCAAAGAGGATGATCGCGACGGAATGGGAGTTCAGCCGTGCTGATCAATGTTCTTGAGGCATTGACACGTTAACTTGCGCAATCGGCACAATTTGACCGTATCTCAGGTTAGGCCGCACGCCAGCTTTGCTGCCAGACAGAAAACGCCTCAGTGCGAAACTGTTTGAAGAAACGGCGTTGCAGATCGACAGAAAACGTTGGGCTGATACCGGTGACTTGAAACGCTGCTGTTTTCGCTCTCGGCGACGGACGGGCAGGTGCGAGTTTTCGGCACGATTGTTCGCCCGTAGTCCCTGGTCATGAATCGAGCGTAGTGCCAGACCGCGAGCTTGATGATCTCGGGCGGAAAACGATGACGCTAAAAAAAACATCGGGACCATCCGGAGACCGTACCACCCCCACCCGCCTCGACCACCGACTTAACGTGGCAATGCCCTTTGACCGCGTCCATCAAGTCCATCAGCCAAATCGCGAATGGCGGATTTATTTTTATTAAACCCAATTAAGGCTGACGCTCTATATCGCGTCAAATTGAAGTCTAATCGGAATTTTCTGGGTAGGGCGGCTAGTTGTCTCTGGGTAGGCTCTTCATTGAGCCATGACTGCGATCTGTGGGCTGTATCATTGGTTTCATGCTCGTTCAGCCAGTCATCTGCAGCAGCGAAACACTGGATACGATCACCTCTCCTCAGAAGTTGTGCGTCAGTCTTTCCGGTGCCGCTAACGGCAATCCAGTCGTCGCCAATGCAGAATACTCCACCCCACGCATTGAAGCCGCCTGAGTAAAACGACAGGTCATCAACAAAGAGGTCGACCCATTGAAAGTGCGATCTTTCAAGCAGGTTGATTTCGACCATCTCAATATAGGTTACGGGCTGATTTTCATCATCGTTATCGCGATTTCTGCTCCCCAACTCTGTTCCGCAAAGTGGGCATTCCCTCGACGACATAGGAATATCTGCCCCACAGGAGGGGCACTCCATCGTAAGGTCAGCGTATCGGCCAACTTTACCGTCCAGGTCGACGTCTTGTTCGAGCGTTCCATGGATGATGGATGAAATTCCGAAATCGAGAACGATACAATTCCTTTTGGATTCTCCTGGAAATTCTCTGGTATCGACAGGTCGTAAACCTCTCCCCACCATTTGGATCATTGTTCCCTTGGCAGAACTTGGTCGCAGGAGAACGATGCAACTCGTGGGGGGGTGGTCCCACCCCTCAGTCAAAACAGCCACGTTGACAATGACCTTGCTTTCGCCGGAGCAATACCTCTCGAGTGCACCCGATCTTTTTGCTTTTGAAAGATCGCCCGTTACGATCTCAGCCTTGACGTTCGCGTCAATAAAGGCCCTCTGAATATCTTCCGCGTGTCCTACAGTGGAACAGAATACGACGGTCTTTCTATCGGTACATTCTTGCTTCCATTTCTCGACGACAGTCTCGTTGATTGGTTGGTTGTTTAGTATTTTTTCAACTTGTGACATGTCGAAATCGCCCGCTAACCGCCGGACACTTCTCAACTTTTCCTGAGCGACGTCGATTACGAATGTTCTGGGAGGTACGAGGTGACCAGAGCTTATAAGTTCGCTGATGAAGATCTGATCAGATACATTGGAGTAGGTCTTACGAAGCCCCTCTCCGTCGCTTCTGTTCGGGGTCGCGGTCAATCCAATTATTTTGCAATTGCTTGAAATTTTCCTGATCTTATCAATGATCGCTTGGTACGTATCCGCGGTCGTGTGATGCGCTTCGTCGATTACAAGAAAATCTATACGAGGAATTTTCTCGAGATTTGCCTCTCTAGACAATGTCTGAACCATTGTGAAGACGACTTGACCGCTCCAGTCTTTAACGACTGCGTTGACGACAGACGTGGAAATGTCGGGATTAATTAACTGAAATTTTTCCGAATTTTGCGCCGTCAGTTCGTCCCTGTGCGCGAGGACAAGTGCTTTCTTTTCTGCATCACCTCTAATTAATTGTCCCAGAAGATGGGAAAACAAAATCGTTTTGCCCGCCCCAGTTGGGGCGATGCATAACGTGTTGTCATTCTGAGACAGAGCGTCGAGCGTTCTATCCAGAAATTCCTGCTGTCTTGGTCGGAGAAGCACGGTATTACTCCGTGGCTATTATGCTCTGAGCCACACTGCCGAGCTTGGCTTTGACGGCGGCGGAAATTTTTGGGCAGGAACGAAAATCTTCCTGTCGACCCAATCTTTATAATCCTCGTCGTCGCCAGATAGGACCCTAACAATCGTATTTTCGTCTCTTCCCAGACGGCCCTTTTTGATACCAACAACGCCAACAAAGGCGATCCCATCAAGTACCTTGTAACTGTCGACTATCCTACCAAAGACGGCTTTTCTGGAATTATCGGTAGTTGACAGACCTTGCGAGGAATTGAGAATACTGCGGATGAGTTCCCGGCCCTTGTTTTGCCAGTAGTCACTTTTACTGATCGATATTCCTATCGGGATGGTGAACTTTTTATTCTTATGGTCCCCCGAAAGAACCGTAACGAGGCCCCTCAGATAGATAGCGCCGCTTTGCGCTTTAGAAGCTAAGCCAGACTCGAGACACAGGCTATCGTCGTTGTAACCGCCAGGCTGAATGGTCAACTGCAAAATGGCCATGATGCCGTCAGGAACCAGAGCATCTTTGGCACAATAAGGACAAAATGCTCTTCCCGTCGTCACTTGGTAGTAGTCTTTTTTGCACTTACGGCAGTGAATTTTTTTTCGAATTGTGCCCATGTCTTAATGCCCGTTATGAGATGACAACGTGTAATACACATGCCCGTAAAAGTTAATCCACTATGGACCAACGGTTCCGAAGGGCTGCCTGCAGAACCTGGGGCGGCATTGACACGTTAACTCGCGTAATCGGCACAATTTGACCGTATCTCAGGTTAGGCTGCACGCTAGTCTTACTGCCAGATAGAAAACGCCTCAGCGCGAAACTGTTTGAAGAAGCGGCAGCACGCTCTGGCAACTTTCTAGCGTTGGTCTTGCCACTGAAGAATGGTTCTGACGAGTATTTCATTCCTGCCAAATCGCTTCAGAAGTTGGTTGGTGGGCAGGTCCGAGCAACGGCTTTGGCGAGATATTTGAAGGATTTTGGGTTGCTCAAAGTGTCTGAGACGAAGGACAACTACTATGTGATCGAAGGCGCGTTCTTGGCCGCCCGATCCTGGCCACCTCTCAAAAAATGGTCCGGTTGGCTTTGTCAGACTAACGCCAATTAGGTTGAAGTTGTGTTTTAGGGTAGCCCATGAATCGCGCAAAAATCTTGTAATTTCTCGCAACCATTAGGCGATTAGAAAATAGCTCTAAGTTTAGTCTGACACCGCCTTCGCTTGCATTTGGAATTGATGGCAAACGCGGTGGTGAATTGTTAATCTCCCAGTGTCCGATCACGACAATCAATCCACAGGAGTATCAGTTCAGAAGGCTCGTTAGATCCATATTAGTACTTTGAGGGGAGTGCCTAATGTCGGAAGCTCAAGACAAGACTAACTTCGAGCAGGGGGAGGTCATCTTCGATAAGGGAGATGTGCCCGACTGCGCTTTTCTGATCCTGACGGGCGCTGTCGATATCGTGCTGAAAAGTGGTGGCGATCAAGCCGTAATTGATACGCTAGAACCTGGAGAATTTTTCGGCGAAATGGCGCTCGTTGATAGCGAACCGCGATCTGCGGCGGCCATCGCGAGAGTGCCAACGACATGCGTTCGGATGCTGCGACCCGACTTCGAGGAACGGCTTGAAAATTCGGATCCATTGACGCGGGCGATGCTCAAGCTGCTTGTGAAACGGCTCCGCAAGACGACGCAAGATCGTGGAACCTCTTGAAAAGTTCGATGACTTTACTTGCTCAACAATCGCAGTAAGGAATTGAGAGAAAATGGTCGAGAAGATTCCACTGGTTCTTTTGCCAGGAGTGCTTAACACTGAAGCATTGTGGCAGTACCAAATAGACGCGCTCGGTGACGTTGCCGAGATCAGCGTTGGTGATCTCACCAGTCATGAAACCATCGCGGATATGGCGGAATCGGTATTGGAAAAGGCGCCTGACGAGTTCGCGCTGGCCGGACTTTCCCTGGGGGGTTACACGGCCCAAGAGATTGTGCGTCAGGCGCCGGAACGCGTGACTCGGCTAGCCCTCTTGGACACCTCGGCTCGCGCTGACACGCCCGGGCGTGGCGAAGGACGTAAGGCGCAAATTGCCTTGGCTCAGAATGGGCAGTTCGAGGAAGTGGTCGCTCAGTATGTGTCTACAATGCTCAATCCCGACGCCCCGCCGAATCAAGAGCTTCAAGAGGCCATACGGGCTATGTGTCTGAGCAATGGACCTGAAGTGTTCATCAGGCAACAAAAGGCGATCATGCGACGACCAGATGGTCGTGCTGATCTGACTAAGATTGATTGCCCGACCCTGGTGTTATGTGGACGTCAAGATCAACCGACTCCCTTGGAAATGCATGAGGAATTGGTCGCGGGCATTGCCGAGGCGATACTCGTCGTCGTTGAAGATTGCGGCCACTTGGCACCATTGGAGAGGCCCGAATCTGTAGGTGCTGCATTGCGCGACTGGCTTTCTTCGTAGAGAAAGTCTGAAAAGCGCCATCGACGGCATTGTCAGACCAATCCGAACCGGCCGACGAAGGGAATAAGTGTGAGGGGTTCAAGCCGCTAAGTGACGCCACTCGGCCAGGGCGGCTGAGCAGTTCCGCTTGAAGATGTCGCGTCGGTTAAGGTGACGGTCCTGATTGAAATGGTTGTGTATCGAGGCGTGAACGGAGGCGAACTTCTGTAACGTCTTGGCGTCCTTGAATTTCGCCATCGCTCCTTCCTGTTGTCGAAACGGCTGGCGTGAGTTTTCAGATCGATTGTTGAGCCAACGCCCACATTCCTGGCGTTTCAAATTGCCGCTCACCTGCATTGCCGCCCGGTATGATCTGAGACGGTCCGCCACGATGGTCTTCGGGCCATCGTATCGTTTCATCGCACGTTTCAGAAACTTGAGCGCGGCCTTGCGATCCCGGCGCTTGGTCGCAAAAACTTCGAGCACTTCGCCCTCATGATCGACCGCCCGCCAGAGTTAGTGCGTCTCGCCATTGATGTGGACGAACACCTCGTCCAAATGCCAGCGCCA
>Ga0114999_10000725_pt1 | contig 48268 bp, 57 predicted proteins | sample ArcticOcean_MG_C_3_FD_89820 | JGI IMG/M metagenome (GOLD analysis project Ga0114999, IMG submission 89820) | Marine microbial communities from western Arctic Ocean - ArcticOcean_MG_CB8_126 | ecosystem: Environmental > Aquatic > Marine > Oceanic | place: Arctic Ocean: Canada Basin | collected...
CTATATTTGGATTTGTGGAATTTTTAAAAGTTCCCACCTTAAATTCAAATGGTTTTCTAGAATCTAGAACTAAAGTATTTTTATCTTTAATTAATTTATTCCATTTTAAAGGTTCAATATGATTATTCTTCTTAATTTTACTAAAAATATTAACACCCATTGTAACTATTTCATTTTTTATTTTTATTTTAGGTTTGTGGAAAGGTTGAAAATAACTTTTTGATAGATTTTCACTATCAAAAACTTTTATTATAAATAAACTCTTAATTCTTCTTTTTACAAAAGAAATATTCTTTGTTTTTCCAGAAATCGCTCCATTCAAACCTTCTTTTGAAATTATTAATGTGCCTCTTATATTATGTTTTATAAAGATTTTTTGCAGAATGACTTTATTTTTTTTTAACGATTTAAGTTTTTTAAACTTATAAAATCCAAATACATCAAACATTATAGTTTTCTGCAAACAGTTAAACCGTCGCCAAGTGGAATAATTACTTGTTCCGTTTTTTTATCATTTTTCACATATTTGTTAAAATCTCTAATAATATTAGTAAGTTTATCATTATTATTTTCGTCAGCAACTTCACCGTGCCATAAAACATTATCTACAATAATTAGGCCATTTTTTTTGACTAGGTCAATTACCCCGTCATAATAGTTTTGATAATTTCCCTTATCGGCATCTATAAAAATTATATCAAAACTAAATTTATCTTTTTTAAATTCTTTTAAACTTTCCAAAGCTGGTTTTGTGATTGTTTTAATTTTTTTATCTTGATTTGCTTTTTTAAAAAATTCTAACGCTATATTATTAGTTTCTTTATTTTTGTCTAAAGTAATCAAAGAGCCGTCATCGGGAAGAGCCAAAGACATAGATAAAGAACTTAAACCAGTAAAGGTTCCTATTTCTAGAATTTTGTTAGCCTTGGATATTTTCGTTATTAATTCTAAAAAATGACATTGCGAAACCGCAATTTGCATCTTCTTGATTTCACCAAGAGTTTCGTTATACGCAATTATTTCTTTTTGAACTGGATGAAGTTCTTTACTTAAATGTTCTATATAATTTTTTACCTTTTCACTTATTTGAAAATCTTTACTCATTATTATTTTAATTTTTGTTTAAGTATCTCGTTTACTAATTGAGGATTAGCTTTGCCACTTGAGACTTTCATTGCTTGTCCAACAAAAAAACCAAATAACTTATCTTTACCAGATTTATATTGCTTAACTTTATCTTTATTATCTGAAATAATTTTATCTATTATTTTTTCTAATTCTTTTGGATCGCTCTTCTGTTGCAACCCTTTACTTTCTATAATTTTTTTAGGTTCCTCACCTGTTTCTTTCATAATTTCAAAAACTTCTTTAGCTGTTCTTCCTGAAATAATACCTGAGCTAATAGAGTCTATTAATTGAGCCATTTTATTAGAAGTAACTAGGGACTCAGAAATTGATATATTCTTTTCGTTTAAAGATGCAAAAAGATCGCCCATTATCCAATTTTTTGCCAATTTTTTATCTGAGTTTTTTACAACTTCTTCAAAATAAACTGATATTTCTTTTTCGGATACTAAAATATTAGCTTCATAGGGAGTTAATGAGTATTCGTTAATAAATCTTTCTTTCTTTTGGTCTGGAAGTTCAGGTAAACTTTTTTTAATTTTTTCTATTAAGCTTTTGTCTAAGTTTAATGGTAGCAAATCAGGATCTGGGAAATACCTATAATCATGAGCATCTTCTTTCGATCTCATTGATCTAGTTTCATTTTTTTTTGTATCAAACAATCTAGTTTCTTGTTTAATTTTTTTTCCAGACTCTAATAATTCTACCTGTCTTTTCGCTTCATAAGCAATGGCCAATTGCATAAATTTTATTGAATTTACATTTTTAATTTCACATCTTGTACCTAAGTTTGTGTCACCTTCTTTTCTAACTGAAACGTTCACATCTGCTCTAAGCGAGCCTTCTTGCATATTTCCGTCACACGTACCAAGGTACTTCATAATTGATCTTAGTTTTTTTACATAAGCACTAACTTCATTTGGCGATCTTAAATCAGGTTTACTAACAATTTCCATAAGGGCAACTCCAGATCTATTTAAATCAATAAATGTATTGCTAGGATCTAAATCGTGGATACTTTTACCTGCATCTTGCTCTAAATGAAGTCTTTCAATTCCAACTTTCTTACTTCCTTCTGGTAGATCTAATGTGATTTCACCCTCACCTACTATAGGGTTTTTATATTGTGAAATTTGATAACCTTGAGGAAGGTCTGCGTAAAAATAATTTTTTCTATCAAAAACAGAATAAGGATTGATCTTAGCTTTTAATCCTAATCCAGTTTTAATTGCTTGTTGCACACAAAATTCATTTATAACTGGCAACATACCTGGGAACGCTGAGTCTACCAAGCTTACCTGTGTATTAGGTTCAGCTCCAAATTTTGTAGATGAACCTGAAAAAAGTTTTGAGTTAGATGTTACTTGAGCGTGGACCTCAAGCCCAATAACCACTTCCCATTTCTCATTTTCTCCTTGTATAAAGTATTTTCCATTTAATATTGACATTATTTTTCCCACCATCTGTTAAGAGATTGTTTAAAATTAATTTTTTTCTCAACAGCAAAAGCAATATTCAAAAGTTTTTGTTCGTCTAAAGGTTTTCCTATTAATTGAAGACCAAGAGGACAATTGTTGTTGTCAGTTCCAGCGGGTATAGAAATTGCAGGAATGCCGGCTAAATTAACTGGAACAGTAAAGATATCATTTAAATACATTGATATTGGATCATTCTTTTTCTCACCAATTTTAAAAGCTGAGCTTGGAGTTGATGGTGTAAGAATGGCATCAACTTTTTTAAATGATTGATCAAAATCTTTTTTAATCAACTGTCTTACTTTTTGAGCCTTGAGGTAATAAGCGTCATAATATCCTGATGATAAAACATAAGTTCCAATTAAAATTCTTCTTTTAACTTCATCACCAAAGCCTTCTGATCTTGTATTTTCATACATCTCAATTAAATTATCACCCTTTGTTGATCTAAACCCATATTTTACACCATCATATCTAGCTAGATTTGACGAAGCTTCAGCGGGAGCAACTATATAATAAGTTGGTAAAGCATATTTTGTGTTAGGCAACGATATGTCAACAATTTGGGCTCCTGAATCTTTTAAAATTTTTTTTCCATTTTCCCAAAGATTATCTATTTCTTGAGACATGCCGTCGACTCTATATTCTTTAGGTATTCCAATTTTTAATCCTTTTATATTGTCAGTTAATTTATTTAAATAATTTTCTTTTTTTTTATCAATAGATGTAGAATCTTTTTTGTCAAAACCTGCCATTGCTTCTAACATTAATGCGCAATCTTCAACTGTTTTAGTCATGGGACCAGCTTGATCAAGTGAAGATGCAAAAGCTACAATTCCCCATCTTGAACATAATCCGTATGTAGGTTTTAGTCCGACTATTCCAGTAAAAGAAGCGGGTTGTCTTATAGATCCACCTGTATCTGTACCTATTGTTGTTGGTGTTAGATCAGCAGCTAAAGCACTTGCGGATCCACCTGATGAACCACCAGGAACAGTATTTTCTTCAATTGGATTAATTACGTTTCCAAAATAACTTGTTTCATTTGAAGAACCCATTGCAAACTCATCACAATTTAATTTACCCAGCAAAAACGCACCTTCGTTCCATAAATTATTTGTTATGGTTGACTCATAATTAGGAACAAAATTTTCTAACATTTTACTACCTGCTGTAGTCTTTACGCCTTGAGTACAAAAAAGATCTTTAACAGCTATAGGTATCCCTGGCAAAAGTGTATCTAATTTAGGATTCTTATCAAAATTTATAGCTTTTTTTAAAGCTTCTTCCGAACAATTGGTGATGAAAGAGTTTAATTTTTTATCATTATTAATATTTTTTATAAAAGATTGCGTAAGTTCTTCAGATTTTATTTCTTTTTTTTTAACTAATCTCACAATTTCAGTTAGACTTTTTTTTGATATATCAGACATTACTCTATTACCTTTGGAACAACAAAAAATTCCTCATGTTTTTGTGGTGAATTTTCCAAAATTTTTTCTCTAATTTTTCCATCGTTTATTTCATCTTTTCTTGATCTTAATGGTTGGTTTAAGATTGATGAAAGTGGTTCAACATTATCAGTATTTATTTCATTTAACTGTTCAATAAATTTGAATATAGAAGAAAGATCTTTTGCCAGAGCATCTATTTTCTTCTCATCCACTGAAATTCTGGCCAGTTTACTGACATGCTTAATTTTATCTTTATCTATTGACATTTGAGATTATTCGTAAATATGTTTAAAATAGCATTTAACATGAAAACACACAATATACTCAGTATTGATAAATTTAAAACTAATATTGGAAGTAATTCCAGGTTATTGGGCATAGATCCAGGAAACAAAAATATAGGAATAGCTATTTGTGATGAAAATCATGCTGTAGCAACGCCTCTTAGAATTATACAAAAAAATAAGTTTGAAAATTTTTTAGAAGAAATAAAGATAATTATAGCCGAAAACAACATTAAAGGAATAATTATTGGTAATCCAATTAATATGGATGGGAGCTTGGGTAAATCATCGCAATCTGCTATGGATTTCTCAAAGAATTTATCAAAAAATATTACAGTTCCTATCGCCATGTGGGATGAGCGCTTATCTAGTGAAGCTGCTTATAAAATAACTAGGGAATTAAGTACTAACGTAAGTAATAAAGTCAGAAATTTAGATAAAAATGCTGCTGCTTTTATACTTCAAGGTGCTATAGATTTTTTGTCAAATTAACACTTGCATATATATACATAAAGGCCTATAGAGTTTGTTTTAGTGGCTACAATTAAAAAACTAAAAGCTGTTAAAAAAAATCCAAATCACCTATTAGGTATACAAGATATTTCATTTCCTGATGTTAATAAAATTTTAAGTGAAGCTAAAACTTTCATAAAATTAAATAGAAGTTCATCAAAAAAATCTGACTTGTTAAGAGGAAAAACACAAATTAACTTATTTTTTGAACCCTCTACTAGAACGCAAAGTTCTTTTGAACTAGCTGGAAAAAGATTAGGTGCTGATGTTATGTCAATGAATATAGTTAACTCTGCTATTAAAAAAGGGGAAACGTTAATAGACACAGCGATGACATTGAATGCAATGCATCCAGATATTATTGTAATTAGGCATGGGGACTCTGGAGCGCCAAATCTATTATCACAAAAAGTTAACTGCTCAGTTATAAACGCAGGGGATGGTAGAAGAGAACATCCAACACAAGCATTGCTTGATGCTTTAACAATTATTAATCGAAAAGGAAAAGTTGAAGGATTAAAGATTGCTATATGTGGTGATATTTTACATTCAAGAGTGGCTAGATCAAATATATATCTAATGAATATGTTGGGTGCGGAAGTTAATGTTGTTGCACCTAAAACTTTATTACCTCACTCTATAGAAAAACTTGGTGTAAAAGTTTTTAATGATATGAAAAAAGGATTAGATAAATGCGATATAGTAATGATGTTAAGATTGCAAAATGAAAGAATGCATGGTTCATTTCTTCCATCACCAAGGGAATACTATGAATATTTTGGTTTAACTCAAGATAAACTTTTGGCTGCAAAAAAAGATGCCTTAATAATGCACCCAGGTCCAATGAATAGAGGAGTTGAAATAGATACTAATTTAGCTGATGACATAAATAGAAGTGTAATTAGAGAACAAGTTGAACTTGGTGTGGCAGTGAGAATGGCTTGTTTAAAAATTTATTGTAAGAAGATATAATGAAAGAACAATATTTAATAAATGCCAGAATAATAAATCCGGTCAATGATACTGATGAAATTGGAGGTCTTATTATTGATGACCAAGGAAAAATTAAAGCTTCTGGAAAAAAAGTTACTAAGCAAAATATATCCACTAATGCAGAAAAAATTGATCTACAAGGAAAAATTGTAATACCAGGGCTAGTGGATATGAGAGTATTTGTTGGTGAACCAGGTTTTGAATATAAAGAAAATTTTAGAACTTTAAGTGAGGCTGCAATAGCCGGGGGTGTAACATCAGCTGTATTAATGCCAAATACACACCCAGTAATCGATAATGTGTCGATGGTTGATTTTTTAAAGCGCAGAGGTAGAGACAAAAGTAAAATTAATATTTTTCCAACAGCTAGTTTAACTAAAAATACTAATGGAATAGAAATGACCGAGTTTGGTCTTTTAATGAAAAAAGGAATAGTTGCATTTACAGATGGAATTAAAACTGTTCAAAACCCCCAGGTTATGGCAAGGATAATGAATTATGCTAGTCAATGTAATTCCTTAGTAATGCAACACCCTGAAGATGCATTTCTTTCTGAAGGCGGTTTAATTAATGAAGGTGAAATATCAACAAGATTAGGATTAAAAGGTATCCCTTATCTTGCAGAAAAAATTATTGTTGAGCGAGACTTGTCTTTTCTTGAAGAATATAAATGTAGATATCATATAGCTCAAGTATCATCAAAAAAAACTATCGAAGTCATTAGGAAAGCTAAACATGATGAAAAGATTTTTACTGCTGGTGTATCTATAAACAATCTTTCTCTTAATGAGAATGATATTGGTGATTTTAAAACTTTTTTGAAACTTTCGCCGCCACTAAGAACTGAAGATGATCGAATGTCATTGGTTAATAGCATAAACGATGGAACTATAGATGTAATTGTTTCTGATCATAAGCCCGAAGATGAGGAATCAAAAAGATTAACATTTTCGCAAGCTACTGCTGGAGCCACTGGAATAGAAACATTATTACCATTAGCACTTAATTTATTTCATAATAAATCTGTAAAACTAAACAAACTTATTGCATCATTAACATCAAATCCAGCTAAAGTTTTAAAAATAAATAAAGGTACTTTAAACAATGGTAGTGATGCAGATTTATGTGTTTTAGATATTAATAAACCATTTATTGTTGAAAAAAATTTATTAAAGTCAAAATCTAAAAACACTCCTATCGAAAATAAAAAGCTGCAAGGAAAAGTTTTAAAAACCTATATAAAAGGTAAAATGGTATTCGACAATAATTAGTTTTTATGGATATTATAATAATAATTGTATTTTCTTACCTATGTGGATCAATACCATTTGGACTTTTACTAACTAAAATTTTTACTGGAAAAGATGTAAGGAAAATTGGTTCAGGTAATATTGGAGCAACAAATGTACTAAGATCAGGTAGTAAATACTTAGCAATATTAACATTAATTCTTGATGCTCTTAAAGGTTTTGTTCCTGTTATAATCTCGCAAACTTATTTTCAAGATTATATTTTTATATCTGCGCTGATAGCTTTTTTAGGACACATCTTTCCAGTTTGGTTAAAATTTAGTGGTGGAAAAGGAGTAGCTACATACCTAGGAATACTTATTGCTTTTTCTTACGGACTAGCTTTACTTTTTATTTTCACTTGGATAACTGTAAGTCTTATTTTTAAATACTCTTCAGTTTCATCAATGTTTAGTGCTATGTCAGTATTTATTATAACTCTAGTTAGAGAAACCGTTCAACTAGGATTAACGACAAATAACAATTTTGTAGACCCAAACATGCAATATATTCTTTTCATTTTCTTTATTTTAATAATATTTACACACAAAAAGAATATTTATAATCTTAAAAATAAAAAAGAAAAAAAAATAAAAATCTAGACTAGAGGCCCTTTTTTTCATCTAATAAAATCAAGAGTTTGACAAAACAAATTTTTTTTGACACTAAAGTTTCTATAGGAACAAATGAATTTAGTAATTGTTGAAAGTCCTGCAAAAGCAAAAACAATAAATAAATATCTTGGTGATAATTATATTGTTTTAGCTAGTTACGGACATATTCGTGATTTGCCTTCGAAAAACGGATCTGTAGATCCGGAAAATAATTTTAAGATGCTTTGGGAAATAGATAGTTTCTCCAAAAAATATTTAAAAGAAATTACTGAAGCTGCTAAAGATTCTAGTAAAATTATATTAGCCACTGACCCGGATAGAGAAGGAGAAGCTATAGCATGGCATGTAAAAGAATTTTTAAAAGAAAAAAAACTACTTAAGGATAAGCATGTTGAGAGAGTTGTTTTTAACGAAATTACTAAAAAAGCTGTTACTCACGGTATTGAGAATCCAAGACAAATTGAACCTCTTCTTGTAGACGCCTATATGGCAAGACGAGCTTTAGACTATTTAGTTGGTTTTAATTTATCTCCAATTTTATGGACAAAATTACCTGGATCTAAATCAGCAGGTAGAGTTCAATCAGTGGCTCTTAAACTAATTACTGAAAGAGAACATGAGATTGAACTATTTAGCCCAAAAGAATTTTGGACTCTAAGCATAAAGTTTAATGATAAAAATAATAATAAAATTAATGCTAACGTTTACCAAATTGATGACAACAAAATTGAAAAATTCTCCTTTAATAGTAAAGATGAAGTAAGTAAAGGAATTGATCTTATAAAGAATAAAACATTTAATATTTCTGACATATCAACTAAAGTAGTGAGCAGAAATCCATCTGGACCTTTTACTACATCCACACTGCAGCAGGTTTCTTCAGGTAGATTAGGATTTGGAGCTTCTAGAACTATGCAAATTGCACAAAGATTATATCAAGGCATAGAAATAGAAGGAGAATCAATTGGATTGATCACTTACATGAGAACAGATGGTACTAACATATCTAAAGATGCTATTACAATTTTTAGAAATTATATTCAAAATGAATACGGAACTGAATATTTGCCAATTGCTGCGCTAAATTACTCTGGAAAAAAAGCAAAAAATGCTCAAGAGGCGCATGAAGCTATAAGACCTACTGACATATTAAGATCACCTGAAAAAATGAAAAAATATTTAAGTGCTGATCAATATAAACTTTATGATTTAATTTGGAGTAGAGCTTTATCTTCACAAATGCAATCTGCTAAGTTTGATAGAAATACAATTACAATTACATCTGAAGACAACAAAACAATTTGTAAAGTAAGTGGTTCTGTAATTAAATTTGATGGATATCTAAAGCTTTTTAAAGACCAAAAAAAAGAAGACAATGAAAGCATATTGCCAGATGTATCAAAAGGTTCTGTTAATATTGAAGAATTTTTGGATGAACAACATTTTACACAACCACCACCTAGGTATTCAGAAGCAAGCTTAGTTAAAAAGCTTGAAGAGCTTGGAATCGGTAGACCATCTACATATGCAAGCATTATTACTGTAATTTCTACTAGAGGGTATGTAGAGTCTATCAGCAAAAGATTCCACCCTACTGACAGAGGAAAATTAATTACAGCATTTTTAGAAAAACTATTTTCAAAATATGTTGACTATAATTTTACAGCAAGTCTAGAAAATCAACTAGATGAAATCACAAGTGGTAAAGAAGGATGGATTAAAGTTCTAGAAATGTTTTGGAAGGATTTCAGTCAAAATGTGTCAAAAGTAAAAGAAAAAAGAACTAGAGAAGTTTTAGATTTGCTAAATGATAGTTTAGGTAGCTTAATTTTTGAAAGAGATAATAAAGGAAATATAGATCGAAAGTGTCAATTGTGTAACGATGGTGTGTTGAGCTTAAAAAATAGTTTTCGAGGGGGTGCATTTATAGGCTGTTCAAACTATCCAAACTGTAAGTTTACTAGACCATTATCAAAGGTTAAAGCAGCACAGCAATCTCAGCTTGCTGAACCTAAATTAGTTGGTAAACACGAAAATGGCAACGATATGTATCTAAAAAATGGAAGATTTGGACCATACATACAATATGAGATTATACCTGAAATTATTAAAACGGAAGCTAAGAAGAAGATTAAAAAGAAGAAAAAAGATATTAAAGAGAATAATAATCTTAAAAATGTTTCTATACCTAAAGGTATTTCAATTGAGTCTGTAGATTTAGATAAAGCTAAATTTTTATGTTCATTGCCTAAAAGTTTAGGTCTTAACCCCGAGAATCAAAAAGAAATTTTTTTAAACTCAGGAAGATTTGGACCATACTTAAAGTGTGAAAATAAATCAGCAAGAATTGAAAATGTTGAAGAAATATTTTCTATTGGATTGAATAGAGCAGTAACCTTAATTGCTGATGCAAAGCCAGGTAGAATGTCATCATCGTTAATAAAAGATTTAGGCGAACACCCAGAAGATAAAAAGCCTGTAAGAATAATGAAAGGTCAGTATGGTCCATATATTAAGTACAAGTCTCTTAATGCAACTATACCTGAAGAAAAAGATCCTACAGAGCTAACAATGGAAGATGCACTTATACTCATAGAAAAAAGAAAAGAATATGATAAAAATAGAAAAAGGAAAAAAAGAAATTAGTATTAGTAAAATGATTAAAAATTTGATATTTAATATAATATGATTAAAATAAAATACCTAATTTCTATATTATTTGCTACTTTCTATATGACTTCTTTGGTAGCTGAAGAAAGTAAAAAAGATTGTTCTCTAGAGAAAAGTTTATATAAAAAAATGGTTTGTAAAACAGATAATTTTACATCTGGAGTTACAAATAAAAAAACTTTAGTAGACTTCTTTAAAAAGAAAAAATAGTGATTGAAAATAAGTTAAAAGAACTAAATATCGAATTACCTAAAGCTCCAGATCCTGTTGGGGCATATGTAGCATATAAAAAGATTAATAATTTATTATATATTTCGGGTCAACTTCCAATAGATCAAAATGGGAAAATGACTAAAGGAACTGTAGGAAATGATTTGACACTTGAGGAGGCACAAGAAGCTTCGAAATTATGCGTCATGAATATATTAGCTCAAGCAAGAAAATCTGTGAGCGGAGATTTAAATAAAATTAAAAGCTGTGTTAAAATTACAGGTTATGTAAATTCTACTAATGAGTTTATAGATCAACCAAAAGTCATAAATCCAGCTTCTGAAATGCTTTCTTCAGTATTTGGAGAAATTGGAAAACATGCTAGGGCTGCAGTTAGTGTAAATTCTTTACCATTAGGTGCTGCTGTTGAGATAGAAGCTATATTTGAAGTTTAGCTTTATATTCTTCCAATAGAATAATAATTAAGCCCTTTTTCCTTCATTTGTTTTGCAGAATAAAGGTTTCTTAAATCGTATATCTTAAAATTCTTCTTTTTAACTATTTTTTTAAAGTCTAAAGCTTTAAATTCTTCCCACTCAGTATGAATGATAATTAAATCTGAGCTATAACATGCTTTTTTAATGTCAGAACAGTAAAAAATATTTTTATATTTACTAAAGTCGCTTTTTTTTCCAGAAGGATCGTAATAATTAATTTTTGCACCAAGTTTAAGTAAATAAGGTACCATCATAAGACTAGATGACTCACGCATGTCGTCAGTATTTGGTTTAAATGTTACACCTAATAATGAAATTGTTTTACCTTTAACTTTATTTGATAGTATTTCTTTAATTTTTTTTGTTAATAAATGTATTCTATTTTCGTTAGATTTAATAACAGACTTGACTATAGACATGTTTGTTTTAAATAAATCACCAGTAACTGTGAGTGCCTTAGTATCTTTGGGAAAACAAGATCCTCCATATGCAGGTCCAGCACGTAAAAATCTACTTCCTATTCTTTGATCCATACCTATGGCAATTGAAACATCCTCAACATCTACACCAGTTTTTTCACATAAATTAGCTATTTCATTAATATAAGAAATTTTAGTTGCTAGGAAGGCGTTAGCAGCATATTTTATTAATTCAGCTCCCCTTCTGTTGGTTGAAAAAAAATTTGCACCTTTTTTTATTAATGGATCATATAGAGATTTAATCTTACTGATAACATTTTTTTTGTTAGAACCAATTACAATCCTATCAGGAAAACGGAAATCTCTAATAGCTTCTCCTTCACGTAAAAATTCAGGATTTGAAACAACTTCAAACATTTTTCTTTTAACTTTTTTTGCTATAATTTTTTCAATCTTATCGCCTGTAGTGACTGGAACAGTAGATTTAGTAATAATTATTTTAAATTTATTTATATTTTTGCTAATTTCAGTAGAAACTTTATATATATATTGTAAATCTGCTGATCGTTTTTTTTTTAAAGTAGGTGTTCCGACACAAATAAAAATTATATCTGATTTTTGAATGGCGTTTTTAATATTAGTAGTGAACTTAAGTCTTCCAGAATTATAGTTTTTAAAAACGAGTTCTTTAAGACCTGGCTCATAAAATGGCATTATTCCATTATTAAGTGAGTTTATTTTATCTATTTCTTTATCAACACAATATACATTATTTCCTAAGTCTGCAAAACATGCGCCGCTGACCAACCCTACATAACCAGTTCCGATCATACAAATTTTCATAGCTATATTTTTGATATTTCAAAAGAAGAATTAATAAAACCATTCATAGTACCACAATCTAAATATTTACCAGAAAAATTATGACAAAGAAATTTATTTTTATCTAAAATTAATTTTCTAATGGCATCTGTAACATGTAACTCATTGTTTTTTCCTAATTTTTGTTTTTTTAGAATTTTAAATATTTTTTTTGGAAGTATGTAACGTCCAATGATAGCTAAATTAGATGGGGCGTTAGCAATGCTAGGTTTTTCAACTACATCATTTACAATATAACTATCTTTAGAATTTTTTTTACTTATATTAAATATTCCCCATCTTGAAACTTCTTTCCTTTTAACTTTTTTTGCAGCAATAACTGATGAATTATATTTTTTATATATTTGAATCATTCTAGTAGAGCAATTCTTATTGATTATTAAATCATCCGGTAACAAAACCATAAAATAATTTGACTTAATATGTTTTTCACATTTTAATATTGCGTCACCGGTGCCCTTGGGTGAGTTTTGGTATACAAACTTAATATATTTTTTATATTTTTTAATTTTTTTATACAAAGCAATAATTTTTTTATCACCTTTTTTTGCCTTAATAATTTTCTTATAGAAGTTATCATTGTAAAAATACTTCTTAATTACAGTCTTTTTCTTTGATATAACAAATATAATATCTTTAACGCCTGCGTTTATACATTCATCTAGTATATATTCTAGTCCAGGCCTGCCATTTATAGGTAATAACTCTTTTGGCATAACGCTGGTAAGAGGTAATAACCTAGTTCCTAGACCTGCTAAGGGAATAATAGCCTGTTTAATCATTGCTTTCTTTTACATATAATATCTTAAATTTACAAATGAAAATATTTTATAATAAAAAAGATGTAACAAGAGCACTTAATTTTGAAAAAAATGTAGGTTTTATTCCAACAATGGGTGCTCTCCATAAGGGTCATATTTCTCTAATAAAAAAAAGTAAATTACAGTGTAAAAAGACTTTATTAAGTATTTTTGTGAATAAACCCCAATTTAATAAATCTAATGACTACAAAAGTTATCCAAGAAATATTAAACATGACATTAGATTAATTCAAAAAAATAAAGTTGATTATCTTTATTTACCAAAATCAAATGAAATTTATCCAAATGGACCAAATAAAAACATTAAAATTAACTCTTTTCACAAACAACTTTGTGGCAAGTTTAGATCCAATCATTTTCATGCAGTGGTAGATGTAATTAGCCGATTTATTGATATTATAAATCCAACAAAGATTTACTTAGGTGAAAAAGATCTTCAACAATTACTTTTAATAAAAGATTTTTTAATTAGTAAAAAAATTAAGACTAAAATTATTATGTGCAAAACGGTAAGAGAAAAAAAAGGCATACCCTATTCTTCTAGAAATTTACTTCTTAAAAATAAGCATAAAATTATAGCTGCTAAAATTTATAAGCATATTAAAAAAAATAAAATTAAAATAGTTAAAAGGAAAATTAAATTAAGAAATATTAAAAAATTAATATATAAAATGGGTGTTGATTCAATAGATTATGTAAATATTATTGATATAAACAAAATTATTAAACCTTACATAAAAAAAAGAAAATATAAAATTTTTTTAGCATATAATATTAACAAAGTAAGACTAATTGATAATATTTAATTATAAAAAAAGTAAGTTCCCAAACCTAAAAAAGATAAAAAACCAATTACATCAGTAATTGTTGTAACGAAAACACTTGAAGCTATAGCTGGATCAATATTAAACTTTTTTAAAGTTACTGGAACTAATATTCCAAATAATCCAGCAACAATCATATTTAAAACCATTGATGCAGCAATTAAAATGGACAAATTAATTTCATTAAACCATAACAGAACAATAACTGCCGTTATTATTGCAAAAATAATTCCATTTAAAATACCAATAAAAAACTCTTTTGAAACAATTTTGCCAAAGTTACCTGACGATAGCTCTCGGGTTGCTAAAGCTCTTATAGTAACAGCAAGTGTTTGCATACCAGCATTTCCACCCATAGATGCAACTATGGGCATTAAGAACGCTAAAGCAACCATTTGTTCTATACTTGCACCAAATTTACTAATTACCCAAGTAGCTAATAATGCAGTAAATAAATTTAATAATAACCAATTAAATCTTCTTCTTGTTTTTTGTAAAATACTATCAGTAATAACTTCATCTCCTACTCCTGCAAGTCTTAATACATCTTCTTCAGCCTCTTCTTTTAGTACAGTGAATACATCGTCACCAGTGATCATCCCAACTAATTTATTACTTTTGTCTACGACGCCTGCAGAAACTAAATTATAATTTTCAAATAGGTGACCTACTTCTTCTTTATCCATGTTCACTGGTATTAGAACTTGCATTTCATTCATTATAGAATTCATTTTAGAATCTCTTGCAGATCGTAATACTTTTGATGAAGGCACCGTTCCGATAGGTTTAAAATTATTGTCTACTATAAATATTTCCAAAAATTCTTCTGGTAAATCTTTACTCTCACGTAAATAATCAATAGTTTGTCCAACTGACCAGTTACTTGGTATTGCAGTAAATTCTCTTTGCATTATTCTGGCTGCTGAATCTTCGGGTGAATCTAAACCTTCTTGTAGTATAAATCGATTTTTAGGTGGAAGTTTATCAAGAACTGTATTTTTCTTTTTTTCATCTAAATTTTCAAGAATTTTTAATGCATTGTCAGATTCAAGTCTTTTAAGAATATTTACAATTGATTCAATGGACAAAAGAATAAAAACTTCTGTTTGTATAGATTCATTTAGCTCAATAAATATTTCAGGATCTAGATTAAAGCCTTCCAGCTCAATTAGTTTAGACCTGCTTTGAGGCAATAAATTTTCAATTATATCAGCTGAATCAGATGGGTGCAGTTCTCGTAAAGTTTTGTTTAAAAAATCTGTATCATTATCTTTGATTTTACTACTGAAGAGATTAATAAATTCCTTATTAAACTCAAAGTTCACTTTTTTGTCTGCTATTTCTTTTGTTATACCCATAAAATTAATTTATTAAATGATTTTTAAAAATATTTAGTTTATTTTGTTTAAAATCACAAATTTAAAATGACAATTGAACTTATAAATACCATAAAAGCAATCGATTATCTTGAATCAATTGCAATACTCGAAGAACGCGTAAAAGATGTGCTTTTGGGAAATAAAAGTGAACTATTGTGGATAGTTGAATATAATAAAGATATTTATACAGCTGGCATTAGATCAAAATCAAATGAATTGCTAAATAAAGATATAAATTTAGTAAATACTAATAGAGGTGGCAAAATTACATATCATGGCCCGGGTCAAAAAGTTGTTTATTTTGTTTTAAATCTAAACAAAAGAGGAAAAGATATTAGAAAGTTAGTTAAATCTATCGAAAGTTGCATAATCAACATTTTAGATGAATATAAAATTAAATCTGAAACTGATAGAAAGAATGTCGGAATTTGGGTTAAAGAAAAAAATAAAACAAAAAAAATTGCTGCAATTGGAATTAAAGTCAAAAAATGGTTTGCATATCATGGTTTTTCATTAAATATAAGTAACGATATTAAAAAATACAATAATATAATTCCTTGTGGTTTAGATAATAAAAAAATTACCAATTTAAAAAAACTTGGTGTAAAAAATTACAATAATATAAATGAAATTATAATAAAGAACTTCTTAAATACTTTTCCTTAATAACTTTTTCAAAATCATCTGGAATCTTTGCTGTAAATTTATACTTGTTCTTGTTTATAGAAAAGTTAATTGAATAAGCGTGTAACATTAATCTACTACTTTTGCTGTAAGTGTTGTTGGTAAATCTGTACTTGCTATCACCTAATATAGGATGGCCATGTAAAAGCATCTGCTTTCTTAGTTGATGTTTTCTTCCAGTTTCAGGATTTAACTTTAACAAAGAATAATTATTTGCAGAATCAATTACTGTAAAATGAGTAATAGCCTTTAATGTTGTTTTTTTATTATCCTCATAATAAACTAAATCATCTATAAAGGTTCCTTTATTTTTATTTAACTCACCAAGCACAATACCTATGTAAGTTTTGTGAATTTTTCTAATTCTAAATAGTGAAGTAAATAGTTGTGCATACTCTCTTGTTTTGGCAACTATTAAAATACCAGTTGTATCCTTATCTATTCTATGGACTGTGAATGGAATAAAATTATTAAATTCTTCAGTCTCCCTTAGTATATCTAAAATATTTCTTCTAGATTTGGTTCCAGATTGGACTGCAATACCAGGAGGTTTGTTGATCACAACAAAATTATCATTATTTTCAATGAACATACTTGTGCTTGACGAAAGTTCTTTTTTAGTAGGATTGTATTTTTGTTTAATTTCTTTATTTTTATCAGGGGTTAAATTTAAATTTTTTATTGTTACTGAATCATTCAATGTTAATTTGTATGAACTTTGAGCTTTTTTATTATTAACTTTTATATTTCCTCTTCTTAAATTTTTCTCAATTAAAGATTGTGGGGCGTCGCCAACATTTCTTCTAAACCACCTATCTAAGCGTGAATTTATAAATTCTTCTTTTATTGAGTATTTTTTAATCATTTAATAAATATATGATATTTATATTGTAAAAAATAAACAATAGAGATTAAGTTATTTTTTTTTAGCTTTATTCTGAGTAGTTTTTGATTTTACTTCTTTGGTTACTTCAGTAACATCTTTAGTAGTTTCTGGCTTTTTCTTAACATCAACTTTTTTAGCCAAAATATCTCTATCAATAAGTTCTATTATTGCCATTGGAGCATCATCCCCATATCTAAATCCAGCTCTAATGAGCCTGCTGTATCCACCATTTCTTTTTTCATAACGTTGTGACAATGTTTTCACAAGTTTATTTACGGATGATTTGTCTTGAAGTTTGGAAAATAGTGTTTTTTTAGCATGCAAACTATTTTTTTTACCCAAAGTAATAACCTTATCAATTTTAGGTTTAAGTTCTTTAGCTTTTGGTAAAGTAGTAGTAATCTGCTCATATTTAATCAATGAATTAAGCATATTTTTAAACAAAGCCTTTCTATGTTCGGGAGTCTTATTTAGTTTTCTGTAAGCAATTTTATGTCTCACTGTTATACATTTTCTTCAAGTTTTTTTGATAACTCTGCTATATTATCTGGGGGCCAATTTGGAACTTCCATACCTAAGTATAAAGACATTGAATTCAAAACTTCTTTTATTTCATTAAGTGATTTTCTTCCAAAATTAGGAGTTCTTAACATTTCAGGTTCAGTTTTTTGAACGAGATCACCAATATATATAATATTATCGTTTTTAAGACAGTTCATTGACCTAACTGATAACTCCAATTCGTCAACTTTTTTAAGTAAATTTTTATTAAATTCTGGTTCAACACTTTGTGGTGCTACCTCTACTTCTTTAGGTTCATCAAAATTAACAAACATTGCTAGTTGGTCTTGAAATATTCTAGCAGCATAGGCAACAGCGTCCTCTGCAGCAACAGAACCGTCTGTTTCAACAGACATTACTAATTTATCATAATCAAGTGATTTACCTTCTCGTGCATTTTCTACAGAATAAGAAACTTTTTTAACTGGAGTAAATAAAGAATCTATAGCTATTAAACCCAATGGACCATCCTCCATTTTATTTTTCTCTGCAGGGCAGTATCCTTTGCCAGTATTAGCAACAAGTTCCATATGAAATTTAGTGTTGTCATCAAGATGGCATAAAACAAGTTCAGGATTTAAAATTTTTACATCTGGGTTTTCTTGAATATCTTTTGCTTTAATCTCCCCAGGACCTGTTACATCTAAAATAAGTTTTTTTGGTCCATCTGACATAGCTTTTAAGGATAATGATTTTACGTTTAAAACAATATCAGTAACATCTTCTCTAACACCTTTTATAGATGAGAATTCATGAAGCACTCCATCAATTTGGATTGCTGTTATAGCTGAGCCTTGTATAGAAGATAATAATATTCTACGTAGTGAATTGCCAAGAGTTAGAGCGTAACCTTTTTCTAAAGGTTCGGCTGTTACAGTTGTGATTGATTTATCATCGTTACTTTCTACATTCAGTTTATTTGGTTTAATTAAAGTTTTCCAATTTTGATTTATTATAGTGCTTTCCATTTTATTATACCCTTCTTTTTTTTGGTGGTCTTGATCCGTTATGTGGCATTGGTGTAGTGTCTTTAATTGAAAGAATTTTAAATCCCCTAGCTTGTAATGCCCTTAAAGCGGTTTCTCTACCTGAACCAGGACCTTTCAACTTAACTACTAATGTTTTCAATCCATGTTCCTGAGCTTTTCCTGCAGCATGGTCTGCAGCAATCTGAGCTGCGTAAGGTGTCGATTTTCTAGAACCTTTAAATCCTTTTGATCCTGCTGATGACCAAGCAATTACATTTCCACTATCATCAGCTATAGTTACAATTGTATTATTAAAAGTCGCATTAACAAAAGCTATACCAGTGGTAATATTTTTTTTTATTTTGTTTTTTTTCTTTTTAACTTTTATTGGAGCTTCTTTATCATCTGAAGCAACTCTAGTTTTAACTTTTTTTTCATTTTCCATGTATTATTTTTTCAATGGTGTTAATTTTTTACCTGCAATAGCAACTGCTTTTCCTTTTCTAGTTCTAGCATTACAATGAGTTCTTTGCCCTCTAACTGGCAATTTTTTTTTATGTCTAGATCCTCTATAAGTTGCTAGATCAATTAGTCGTTTTATATTTAAAGAAATTTCTCTTCTTAAATCACCTTCAACCTTGTAATTTTGATCAATGAATTCTCTAATTTTTAATACTTCATCTTCAGTAAGACTATTGACTCTTTTGGACTTTTCAATATTCAATTTTGTACATATTTCATTAGAATACTTTGTTCCAATTCCATGAATATAAGTAAGAGCTACATGAACAATTTTATTTTGTGGAATGTTTACACCTGCTATACGAGCCATAATTTTACTGAAATAATTTATCTAAAGACGCTATTTATATAATCACTCATTGCAAAGTCAAGTCTCTAAAGAATCAATAATTTGACGTATTTCCTCATTTATTTCATCTATTTTTTGAGTTCCGTTAATTTTTTTCAGAAGACTTTGATTTATGTAATAATTTATTAATGGAAACGTTTCTTTTAAATATGTTTCGTATCTGTTTGAAATTACACCTTCATTATCATCGGTTCGTTTAGTTAAAAATTTAGAATCACAACTATGATTATTTTTAGTAGAAGGGTTAAAGTATTCATTAAAAGTAAGATCGCAATTAGAGCATATTTGTCTACCTAGCACTCTTTTAACTATTGATTTCTTATCGATATTTAAACTTAAAACACACATTATTTTTTCATTATACTTTTTTAATAGCTTATCAAGCTCAACTGCTTGATTAAGGTTTCTAGGATAACCATCAAAAATTAAATTATTTGAATGATTTTTTTTTAGTAAAATATCTTCAATTATATTATTTATAATTTTGTCAGAAACCAATGTGCCTTTATCTATAAGACTTTTAATTTCATTTCCTAGAAATGTTTTTTTTTTAATTTCTTGTCTAAGCAAATTTCCTGATGAAACTTTAAATAAACTGTACTTTTCTACTAAGTAATCTCCTTGAGTTCCTTTTCCAGAACCGGGTGGACCAAAAAGTATTATATTCACTTTTATTTTCCAAATTTAGTTTTTTTAATTAATGACTCATACTGTTGACCCATTAATCTAGTTTGAACCTGAGAAACTGTATCCATTGCTACAACAACAACAATAAGCACAGAAGTTCCACCAAGATAAAAAGGTATAGGAAATTTAGAAATTAAAAACTCAGGCATTAAACAAACTAGTGTTAAATACAATGCACCAATTGTAGTTAACTTTGTTAGAATATCTTCAATGTAATAAGCGGTATGTTCTCCAGGTCTAATACCAGGAACGTATCCACCTTGCTTTCTAAGATTTTCTGCAGTTTCTTTTGGATTAAAAACAATAGAAGTATAGAAAAAAGAAAAAAATATTATTCCAGATGCGTATAATAACATGTACAAAGGTTTTCCTTGCGCAAACATCGCTGAAAATTCCATAAAAAGTTCTGAATCTGAACTAGAAAAATTTGATATAGTTATTGGCAATAACAATAATGCGGAAGCAAAAATTGCTGGTATAACACCCGCTGTATTAATTTTAAGAGGTAAAAATGATGACTCTCCTCCATAAACTTTTGCACCCATTTGCCTCTTTGGATAATTAATTAAAATCTTTCTAACGGCTCTCTCTACAAAAACAATAAAAATAACTGTCACGACTATGAGAGAAAATATGAAAAATATTGTTGAAGCTGACAATGCTCCTGTACGACCTAACTCAAAAGTTGCTGCTAAAGCTCGAGGAATCTCAGCTACTATTCCTGAAAAAATAATTAACGATATACCATTACCTATACCTCTCTGTGTAATTTGTTCACCAAGCCACATTAAAAATATGGTTCCAGCAACTAATGTTATTGCTGTACTTACTCTAAAATATAAACCAGAATTAATAACTATATCTGAAGAATTTTCTAAACCAACTGAGACACCATAACCTTGTATTGCCGCCAAAAAAACTGTTCCATATCTTGTATACTGTGTAATTTTTCTTCTACCTAACTCACCTTGCGCTTTTAAGTTTTTAAAATATTCAGATACTCCAGTTAATAATTGAATTATAATAGATGCTGAAATATAAGGCATAATTCCCAATGCAAATATTGCCATTCGACTAATTGCCCCACCAGAAAATATATTGAACATACCAAGAAGACCTTTTTGATTGCCTTGCATTAATGAAGATAATGCCTGAGAGTCTATTCCTGGTATTGGTATATAAGTTCCTAATCTATAAATTGAAAGAGCAAGAACAGTAAAAATTATTCTTTTTTTTAAATCACTTGCTTTTGATAATATTCCTGTATCGAGACTACTTTTATTCATGAGATTAGATTATTTTAACCTACTTAATTAAAGTAACTTTACCACCTTGTTTTTCAATTTTTTCCTTAGCAGACTTTGAAATGTAGTTTACCTCAACATCAAACTTGCTTTTAACGTCACCTGTACCTAACAATTTAATTTTTCCATATTTTTTGTTAATAATATTAGATTTTTTTAATTCTGGTAGAGAGATTTTTAAAGTTTGAATTCTTTTATTTTCATAAAATTTTTCAAGTTTAAACAAGTTTATTAGTGCGATTTTAGTTTTATTTATACTTTTAAATCCTCTTTTTGGTAAACGTCTATAAAGTGGCATCTGACCACCCTCAAAGCTTTTGATTGCAACTCCCGATCTTGATTTTTGACCTTTGTGACCTCGTCCGCTAGTTTTACCTTTACCTGAACCTATACCTCTTCCAACTCTCTTTTTATTCTCTTTATTTTTTGCACCTAAGCTATTTAGTTTCATAAGATTATTGTTTTTTTTTAGTTATTTCGGAAATATTTTTCCCTCTAATTTTTGCTATTTGTATTGGCGAACTTTGTGTTCTTAAAGCCTTAATACATGCTCTTAATACGTTTGTTGGATTGGATGAACCTAAAGACTTTGCAACAATATCTTTAACTCCTAAAACCTCACATGCAGCTCTTATCGGTCCACCAGCTATGATTCCAGTACCAGAAGGTGCAGATCTTAACAATACTTTGCCTGCCCCATCCTTACCTAAAACGTCATGATGTAAAGTTCGTCCATCCATCAAAGGAATTTTAAAAAGATTAACTTTAGCACTTTCGGTGGCTTTTTTTATAGCATCCGGAACTTGTTTTGCTTTTCCGTGAGCAAATCCAATCGACCCATTTTGATTTCCTACAACTACTAATGCTGAAAAAGCAAATCGTCTTCCACCTTTGACGACTTTAGTTATCCTATTTATTGAAACTAACTTATCTTTAAAATCTAAATTATTCATAATTATATTAAAACTTTAAACCATTTTTTCTTAAAGCATCGGCAAAAGATTTTACCCTTCCATGATATTTATATCGACCTCTATCAAAAAAAACTTTAGTAATTTTTTTTTCCACTGCTTTTTTTGCAAGTATTCCAGCTATATGTACTGAAAGATCAATTTTTTTACCCTCTTTAATCTTCTCTTTAACAGAAGATGCTGAGACCAAAGTTTTGCTATTTTTATCATCAATTATTTGTGCTGAAATATTTTTTGAAGATCTATGGATAGAAAGTCTGTATCTATCAACATTAACAGATTTTAGCTTGCGTCTTACTCTTTTAGATCTTCTAATATTAAGAAATTGTCTCATATTATTTTTTCTTCCCTTCTTTTCTTAATACATATTGCCCTTTTTCTTTAATTCCTTTTCCTTTGTATGGCTCTACAGGCTTGAACATTTTAATTTCTGAAGCAACTTTTCCAACAAGCTCTTTATCAATACCACTGATTTTTATAATAGTACTTTTTTCAACTAGTAACTTTATATTTTCTGGAACTTTGTATGAAATATCATGACTAAATCCTAATTGTAAATTTAATAAATTACCTTTTAAAGCAGCTCTGAAACCAACTCCATTTAATTCTAATATTTTCTCATGTCCTTGTGTGGTGCCTATTATTGTGCTGTTAATTATACTTCTTGTTGTACCCCACATAACTTTGGACTCTTCATTATTTTTTACTAATTTTATAACTAAACTATTTTTATCTAAAGACGTAGAAAATATCTTATCATTTATGCTAAGTTGCTTGGTTCCTTTAGGCCCTGTTATAACTAATTTTCCTGGCTCAATAGTTACTTTAGCTTCATTTGGTACGGTTATCGGTGTTTTTCCAAGTTTAGACATAAGTTAAAATACCCTACAAATTATTTCACCACCGATATTTTTGTTACGAGCATCATTATCACTCATTATTCCATGAGATGTAGATACAATAGCTAAACCCAATCCATTTTGAATTTTTGGTATACTTGTAGCTTTTGCGTAAATTCTTCTACCTGGTTTCGAAACTCTTTTAATTTGTTTTATCACAGGTTGTCCATTGCTATACTTCAAATTAACAGAAAAATTAGATTTATTTTCTGTGTCTTTTAGAATTTTGTAATCACTAATATATCCTTCTTGTTTTAATATATCCAAAATTTTTGCCCTAAACTTTGAGCTGGGTATGCTAACACTACCCAAAGATCTCATTTGAGCATTTCTTATTCTTGTGATCATATCTCCAATTGGGTCTGCTAAACTCATATATATTATCCTTTCATTACCAACTTGATTTTGTCATTCCAGGTATTTTGCCTGATGATGCTAATTCTCGTAATGCGATTCTTGATATTTTTAACTTTCTATATACACCGTGTGGTCGTCCTGTAATCTCACATCTATTTCTTATTCTTATTCTAGCTGAATTTCTTGGTAACTTAGCAAGCTTAAGTTGAGCATTAAACCTTTCATCAAGAGGCAATTTTCTATTGTTTATTATTTTTTTTAGAGCTTCTCTTTTCTTTAAATATTTCTTCGCTAGTTTAATTCTTTTTAAGTTTTTCTGTATAGAACTAGTTTTAGCCATTTTAGTTAACCTTTTTTTTATTTATAAATGGGAAATTCATTGCTTCTAAAAGTGCAGCTGTAACTTCCTTATTTTTACCTGTTGTCACTATAGTAATGTCCATTCCTCTTATTCTATCAACTTTATCAAAGTTTATTTCAGGAAAAATAATATGTTCTTTTATTCCGAAGCTGTAATTACCAAACTTGTCAAAACCTTTTGGACTAAGACCTTGAAAATCTTTAATTCTAGGAAGCGCTATGTTTACTAATCTATCTATAAACTCGTACATCTTGTTGCTTCTCAGTGTAACTTTAACTCCAGCAGTAGTTCCTTTTCTAGTTTTAAAGTTGGATATAGATTTTTTAAATTTTGTTACTATTGGATATTGACCACTAATTAAAGACATATCTTCTATACAATTTTGTAATTTTTTTTTATCAGCTCCATCAGCACCTAAACCCATATTTAATATTACTTTAGAAAATTTTGGCACCATAAATTTATTTTTTAGTGCAAATTTCTTCTTTAAATTTTCTAACACTTCTTTATTGTACTGATCTTTTAATCTTGGTGTCATTATTTAGTTTTCTCCTTAGAATCTATTTTTTTAACAGACAAATTTTTTAAATTTGAAATATTTATATAATTTTCTTTACTTATTATTCCACCCTTTTTTTCCTTAGTTGTTTTTTCATGTTTTTTAATAATATTAATTCCTTTAACAAGAGCTTTATTATCAGTTCTTAAAATTTCTAAAACTTCACCTTTTTTTCCTTTATCTTTTCCACAAATTACTTGAACTTCATTACCTTTTTTAATCATTTATAGTACCTCCGGAGCTAGAGAAATAATTTTAGTTTGACCTTTTGACCTTAATTCTCTCGTTACAGGACCAAAGATTCTTGTTCCTAAAGGTTCACCTTTATCATCTATGATGACAACAGCATTGTTATCAAACTTAACTTTTGTTCCATCATTTCTATGTATTGAATATTTTGTTCTTACAACAACCGCTTTATGTACTGTTCCTTTTTTAACTTTTCCATTTGGTATAGCTTCCTTAATGCTTACTACAATTTTATCTCCTATTGAAGCATATCTACGTTTTGATCCACCTAATACTTTAATGCATTCAACTCTTCTAGCGCCTGTATTGTCTGCAACATTTAATTCTGTTTGTACTTGTATCATTTAGCTAGCCATCGCTTCCCATTTTTTCTTTTTTGAATAAGGTTTTGATTCAATAATTTTAACATTATCTCCTACTTTGAATTTATTATTTTCATCATGAGCATGATATTTCTTGCTGGATGTGATAACTTTGCCAAAGAAAGGATGGGCGTATCTTCTCTTGACTATAACAACAATTGTTTTGTCATTTTTATCTTTCACAACTTTTCCTGATAATATTTTTTTTGTCATTTTATTTTTTTACCTTTAATAAAGTTAGTGCTCTAGCAACATCTTTTTTAGTTTGAGCGAATTTTGCTGTATCTGTTAATTGACCATTTACTCTTTTAAATCTTGAATTAAAAAGATCCTTTTTAAGTGAGTTAACCTTAGTTTTAAGTTCATCTAATGATAATTTTCTTATTTCTTTAATTTTCATATTTTTTAAAACCTTTTAATAAATTTTGTTTTAATAGGTAGTTTAGTTGAGGCTTTATATAACGCTTCTTTAGCCATTTCTTCAGTAACACCATCTACTTCAAAAATAATTCTGCCAGGTTTAACTCTACAAGCCCAATATTCAGGTGCTCCTTTACCTTTTCCCATTCTTACTTCTACAGGTTTCTTGGAAACAGGAATGTTTGGAAAAATTCTTAGCCATACTTTCCCTGTTCTTTTCATATATCTGGTTAATGCTACACGGGCAGCTTCTATTTGTTTTCCAATAATTCTTTCTGGTTCCATAGCTTTAAGTCCATAAGTTCCATAATTTAAAAGGTTTCCTCTACTAGCATTACCATGAATTCTGCCTTTATGTGCTTTTCTATATTTTGATCTAGTTGGCTGTAGCATTTTAGTTTTGTTTCTTTTTTTGTTCTAAATTTTTATTTTTGTCTTTATATATTATACCTTTATAAATCCAAACTTTTACTCCTATAATTCCATATGTTGTAAGCGCTTCAGCCTCAGCGTAGTCGACTTCAGCTCTAAAAGTATGTAATGGAACACTTCCTTCTCTTAACCATTCTGTTCTAGCTATTTCATTGCCACCTAATCTTCCACTTAAACAAACTCTAATACCTTTTGCTCCCAATCTTAATGAAGATTGCATAGCTCTTTTCATGGCTCTTCTATAAGCTATTCTTTTAACGAGTTGTTGAGCGATATTTTCAGCTACTAAAAAAGAATTTAACTCAGGTTTTTTAACTTCCTTTATGTTTAAACTAATCTCACTAGAAGATATTTTTGAAAGATTTTTTTTAATCTTATCTACATCAGATCCTTTTTTTCCAATTACAAATCCTGGTCTTGATGTATGAATAGAAATGATACATTTCTTTGATGTTCTTTCTATTGTAACGTTAGCAACTCCAGAGTTTACAATATTTTTCTTTATGTAGGCTCTGATTTTATAATCTTCAATTAAAAGGTTTCCGTATTCACTTTTTTTAGCAAACCAAATAGAATCCCATGTTCTATTTATTCCTAATCTCAGAGCTATCGGATTAACTTTTTGTCCCATGATTTTCTTTCTCTTTACTTTTTTCTGATAATATAATTGTTACATTACTAAATGGTTTTTTTATTGCACTAGCTCTACCTTTTGCTCTAGGTCTAAATCTTTTTAATACTATTGATTTACCAACATAAGCCTCTGATATAAATAAATTATCTATATCGTATTGATGGTTGTTTTCGGCATTGGAAACTGCTGATTCAACCGTTTTTTTAATATCAAAAGCTATTCGTTGTCTTGCAAAAGATAAATCTCTTATTGCAACGTCAACTTTTTTTCCTCTTATAAATTTTAATAATAAGTTAACTTTTCTTGGACTAGATCTAACATTTTTATTAATAGCCTTTACAGTATTTTTATTTTTTTGCATCAGATCCTCCTACATCAGGCTTTGATGATGCTGATTTTGGTCCATCAGATTGTGCTGCTTTCTTATCGGCTGGTGTATGACCATTAAATGTTCTTGTTGGTGAAAATTCTCCAAGCTTATGGCCAACCATCTCTTCAGAAATTTTAATTGGGATAAATTTTTTTCCATTATGTATTAAAAAACTTATACCTATAAATTCTGGGATGATTGTTGATTTTCTTGACCAAGTTTTAATTGGAGCTTGCACTGGTGCATTTTTAAGTTTTTCTACTTTCTTTAATAAACTTGGGTCAACAAATGGTCCTTTCCAAATTGATCTAGACATAACTTATTTCCTTTTCTTTCTTCGTGAAATTATATACTTATCAGTGCTTTTATTATTTCTTGTTTTTAAACCTTTTGCAGATTGTCCCCATGGAGATACTGGGCTTCTTCCACCTGAAGTTTTACCTTCACCACCACCATGTGGGTGATCAACTGGATTCATTGCAACACCTCTAGTTTGTGGTCTTATACCTTTCCATCTATTTCTTCCTGCTTTCCCAATTTTAATATTTTGATGATCGCTGTTTGAAACTGCACCAATTGTTGCTCTAGCTGTTGAAATAATCTTTCTAATTTCACCTGAAGAAAGTTTGATAACTGCATAGTTTTCATCCAAACCTGCAATTGTTGCTGTTGCTCCTGCAGATCTGACCAATTTCGCACCGCTATTAGGGGTTAATTCTATATTATGAATATTGGTACCAGCTGGTATATCGCTTAATGGCATGCAATTACCAATTTCAATTCCTTTATTTCTTCCAGAAATTATCTCATCACCGACTTTAATTTTACTAGGAGCTATAATATAATTCAAAATACCATCTTCATATTTTACTAATGCTAGATAAGCTGATCTATTAGGATCATATTCAATTCTTTCAATTGTAGCTTTGATATCATCTTTTTTACGGTGAAAATCTACGATTCTATATTTATTTTTATGTCCCGCGCCTTTGTGTCTAGATGTAATTCTTCCTAAATTGTTTCTTCCTCCTGTAGAACTTTTTCCAAAAGTTAAGGATTTAAGAGCTTTGCCTTTCCACAAGTCCTTTTTATCTACTAAAACAGTTCCTCTTGTAGATTTCGTATAAGATTTAAATGTTTTTAATGACATAAAATTAAATTCCTGTTGATAGATCTATGCTTTGACCCTTTTTAAGTGTTATTATTGCTTTTTTAATATCTGGTTTAGTTGTTTTTCTTCCTTTAACTAGTTTTGTTTTACCTTTTAAATTAATAGTATTAACTTTAATAACATTAACTTTAAATATTTTTTCTATACTTCTTTTAATCGCCTTTTTTGATGCTCCTTTATGTACTTTGAAAACCACCTTATTAAATTCAGATAAAGATGTTGATTTCTCAGTTACATTTGGAGAAATAATAGTATCTAAATAATTAAATTTCTTCATTTTACTAATCTTTCTTGTAATTCTTTAATAGAAGATGTTGTAAAAATAACATTTTTATATTTTAACAAATCATAAACATTTGTTCCTGCTTGATCTATGATTTTTAAATTTGGAATATTTCTTGCAGATTTTAAGATTTTTAACTTTGAGCTTTTGTCAAAAATTATTAATGAGTTATTTAATTTGTTTTTAACTAAAAACTGATTAAATTTCTTTGTTTTTTTTATCTCTTCTTTAACATCGTCAATAACAAATAGAGAATTACCTTGGTTCTTCATTGATAATAAATGTAATAATCCCAATTTTCTAACTTTTTTATTCATTTTTTTAACTTTATAAACTGCACCTTTTGGACCATGAGCAATACCACCACCAACGAATAAAGGTGCTTTTCTACTACTATGTCTAGCTCCTCCTGTTCCTTTTTGAGCATATATTTTTGAAGTTGATCCTCTAATTTCATTACGTTGCTTTGTTTTGGCGGTTCTTGGTTTAAAATGATTTAGTTGCCAATCTACAACTGATTGGATTACTTTGTTGTTTGGTTTTAAAGAAAAAATCTTATCAGATATTTCAATGTCTGAAGCAGAATTACCATTTATATTTATTACACTTAATTTCATTTATTTTCTTTCGGTTTAGCTTTTTCCGTTTTTTTACTATCTGTTTTTTTTTCAGTATTTTTTTCACTTGCAGTTTGTAATTGTTTAATTTTATCTAGTGTAGTAGTTCTATTTACTTTTTTCACATTCTGCTTAAGAAGAACTACAGAATTTTTGGACCCAGGGATTGATCCTTTAACATAAATAAGGTTATTTTCAAGATCAGATTTAATAATTTCTAAATTTTGAATTGTTCTAAATTTTTGACCCATGTGACCAGCCATTTTTTTTCCTTTAAAGACTTTACCTGGATCTTGGTTTTGACCTGTAGATCCATGAGATCTGTGTGAAACTGATACACCATGAGACGCTCTTAAGCCTGCAAAGTTATGTCTTTTCATTACACCAGCAAAACCTTTACCTATTGTTTTTGCTGTAATGTCTATAAATTTATGGTCTTTGAATAGTTCTAGGCCAATTTCATTACCTTCTTTATAATCATCTATATTGTCAATTCTGAACTCTTTTAAAATATTTTTTGGTTCTGTTGATTTTTTAGCAAAAAAACCTTTCATAGCTTTAGTTAATTTAGAAGTTTTAATTTTTCCAAAACCAACTCTTACAGCATTATATCCTCTTTGTTCCTTAGTAATGACATCTAAAATTCTACCTTTTTCAATAGAAATTACAGTTACAGGCACAGATACACCAACGCTAAAAAACTCTCTTGTCATTCCAATTTTTTTTCCTATCAACCCAAGTGCCATAATATTTTTCTACAATTTAATTTCTATATCAACACCTGATGCTAAATCTAACTTCATTAAAGCCTCAACTGTTTGTGGTGTTGGTTCAAGTATGTCAATTAATCTTTTGTGAGTTCGCGTTTCAAATTGTTCTCTACTTTTTTTATTAATGTGAGGTGATCTTAAGACTGTAAAAATTTCTTTTTTTGTTGGTAAAGGTATTGGTCCTCTTACCTGCGCTCCTGTTCTTTTTGCTGTATTAACAATTTCTATTGTAGATAAATCTAAAATTTTGTTGTCATAAGCTCGTAAATGTATTCTTATATTCTGTTTATCCATAAATTAAGCCAATTTCTTAGTTACCTCATCTTGTACGTTTTGAGGAACTTTCTCATAATGATCAAAAAACATTGAGTATTGAGCTCTACCCTGTGACATAGATCTTAAATTATTTATATAACCAAACATATTTGCTAAAGGTACCATTGCACTTATCACTGTAGCATTACCTCTTTTATTTGTTTCTGATACTTGACCACGTCTACTATTTAAATCACCAATTACGTCTCCCATATAATTCTCAGGAGTTATAACTTCTACTCTCATAACAGGTTCTAAAAGTTTTAATGAAGCTTTTGTGCATGCTTCTCTAAAACAATATCTTGACGCTATTTCAAAAGCTAAAACACTTGAGTCAACATCGTGATGTAAGCCGTCTAGTATAGTTACTTTATAGTCAATTAGAGGAAAACCAGCCAATATTCCACTATCTGCAACGCTTTCAACTCCTTTTTCTACACCAGGGATAAATTCTTTTGGAATAGATCCTCCTTTAATTTTATTTTCTATTTCTCTTCCTTTGCCAGGAGATAGAGGTTCAACACTCAATTCTACTTTTGCAAACTGTCCAGCACCACCACTCTGTTTTTTATGTATATAAGTTACAGTAGCTGGCTTTAATATAGTTTCTCTATATGCAACTTGAGGAGCTCCAATATTAGCTTCAACTTTAAATTCTCTTTTCATTCTGTCTACAATAATATCTAAATGAAGTTCACCCATTCCTTTAATGATGGTTTGCCCTGACTCTTCATCAGAAGTTACTCTAAATGAAGGATCTTCTCTTGCTAGTCTACCTAATGCTTCACCCATTTTTTCTTGGTCAGCTTTTGTTTTTGGTTCAACTGCAATTTCTATTACAGGATCTGGAAAATCCATTGGTTCTAAAAGAATTGGATTGCTTTCGTCTGACAAGGTATGTCCTGTAATGGTATGCTTCAATCCAGCTAAAGCAACTATATCACCTGTATTTGCTTCTTTAACATCCTCTCTGTCATTTGCATGCATTAATAACATTCTTCCAACTCTTTCTTCTTTGTCTTTACTGGTATTATAAATTCCAGTGGCTGTTTTCAAGGTACCTGAATAAACTCTTATAAATGTCAAGGTACCAACGAATGGGTCGTTAGCAACTTTAAAGGCTAAGGCTGAAAATGATTCATCGTCTTTAAATTTTCTTTCTATTTCATCTGTTGAATTAGGTTTTGTTCCTTTTATTGAGCCTATATCTATGGGGCTAGGTAAAAAATCAACTACCGCATCCAGCAATGGCTGAACACCCTTATTTTTAAATGCAGATCCTGTTAATACAGGCACAAAATCAAAATTTATGCAGCCTTTTCTAATGCACTTTATTAAATCAGATTCAGATATTTCTTGTCCATTTAAATAAGATTCCATTAACTTTTCATCTTGTTCAACTGCTGTTTCTATTAATTCTTTTCGATATTTTTCAGCCTGTTCCTTTAGATCATTTGGTATGTCAGTATATTCAAATTCGGCACCTAATTTTTCATCTTTCCATAAAACTGCTTTCATTTTAACAAGATCAACAATTCCTTTCAAAGCAGCTTCTATACCTACAGGCAATTGCATAACTAATGGCTTTGCTCCCAATCTATCTTTTATCATTTCTACACAGTTAAAAAAATCAGCTCCTGTTCTATCTAACTTATTAACAAAACAAATTCTTGGGACCTTATACTTATCTGCTTGCCTCCAAACAGTTTCTGATTGAGGTTCAACGCCAGCTACACCATCAAACACACAAACCGCTCCATCTAAAACTTTTAGTGATCTTTCTACTTCGATAGTAAAGTCAACATGCCCTGGCGTATCAATAATATTAATCCTGTGGTCTTTCCAAAAACAGGTTGTTGCAGCGGACGTTATTGTTATTCCTCTCTCCTGTTCTTGCTCCATCCAGTCCATTGTAGCGGCACCATCATGTACTTCTCCTATTTTATGCCCTTTGCCTGTATAATATAAAATTCTTTCTGTAGTAGTAGTTTTTCCAGCATCTATGTGAGCCATGATACCTATGTTTCTATATTTTTCTAAATTATGAGTTCTAGACATAAATTACCATCTATAATGTGCAAAAGCTTTATTAGACTCTGCCATCTTATGTGTGTCTTCTCTTTTTTTCATAGCTGAACCTTTGCGTTGAGAAGCGTCCATAAGTTCATTAAATAACTTATCAGACATTGTTTTATTTTTTCTTTTTCGTGTAGCATCAAGCAACCATCTTAATGCTAAAGTTTGAGATCTTTGTGCCTTAACTTCAACAGGAACTTGGTATGTCGCCCCTCCTACTCTTCTAGATCTAACTTCAAGATTTGGACGAAGATTGTTAATCGCATCATTAAATACTTTTATAGGGTCAGTTTTAGTTTTTTCTTTAATTTTATCTAGAGCTGAATAAATTATTTTTTCTGCTACAGTTTTTTTTCCATCATACATAACAAAATTAATAAATTTTGCTAATACCAAAGATTCATATTTTGCTTCAGGATAGAATTTTCTTCGAGGTGCTTGATTTTTTCTAGACATAAATTTATTTAGGTTTCTTTGCTCCGTATTTAGACCTTTGTTGTTTCCTTGCTGTAACTCCTTGAGTGTCCAGATTACCTCTTAAAATATGATAACGAACTCCTGGTAAATCTTTTACTCTTCCACCTCTAATTAATACTACAGAGTGTTCTTGTAAGTTGTGACCTTCACCTGGAATATAGCAAGTAACTTCATGGCCATTTGACAATCTAACTCTAGCAACTTTTCTCAAAGCAGAATTCGGTTTCTTAGGTGTTGTTGTGTAAACTTTTGTACAAACACCTCTTTTTTGTGGTGATCGTTCTAAAGCAGGAACTTTACTTCTTGCTTTAGGTTTAATTCTAGATCTTTTTATCAACTGAGTAATAGTTGGCATAAAATAATTTAGTTTTGTGGATTAGAAAAAAGATAATACCTTTGGTATTTAAGCTTTCTTAGTTAGTGTTTAAGGTTAATACTACCTTACTTCTAACCATCAAAATTGCGCTAAACTACTAAGTGGACTATTAAAAGTCAACAATGAATTGACTTAAATAAAGGAACTATAAAGGGAAAAAACTTGATAATTTTAAAATTAACCTGCGGGTAACTGTTTTTCTTTATCTTTTGAGGCTTCTTCTTTTTTACTCTCTTCTTCTCTGGCTTTGGTTAAAGCTTCATCTCTTTCTTTAGCCGCACGTTGCCAATTAATTTTTGTCGCTCCTGTGCCTGCTGGTATTAAACGACCAACAATGACATTTTCTTTTAAACCATGTAAAGGATCAACTTTTCCTTTTATTGCAGCGTCTGTAAGTACTCTTGTAGTTTCTTGGAATGAAGCTGCTGAAATAAATGAACTAGTTTGAAGAGAAGCTTTAGTAATACCTAGTAAAATTCTTTCTCCTGAAGCAATTTTCTTACCATCTTTCTTTAATTGAGTATTAACAATATCTAATTCAATTTTGTCAATCGTTTCACCCAATAAATATTTAGAATCACCTGGTTCTTTTATTTCAACCTTTTTAAGCATTTGTCTTAAAATTGTTTCAATGTGTTTATCGTTAATTACAACCCCTTGTAATCTGTAAACTTCTTGTACTTCAGTAACAAAATAGTCTGTAAGGGTTTCAATTCCTAAAATTCTTAAAATGTCATGAGGTGCCGGGCTTCCATCTAATAAATACTCACCTTTTTTAATTTTTTCACCTTGGTTAAAATTAATGTGTTTGCCTTTTGGAATTAGATATGAAGAAGTAACATTATTATCGCTAACAATAGAAATTTTTTGTTTCCCTCTAAGTTCTTTACCAAATTCGATATGTCCGTCATTCTCTGCTATTATTGCGCTATCTTTAGGTCTTCTTGCTTCAAAAAGTTCAGCTACTCTCGGTAAACCACCTGTTATATCTTTTGTTTTAGAAGTGGCTTTAGGTAGTCTGGCTAAAACATCTCCAGCAGATATTTTTTGACCATCGTTGATAGATAAGATTGAATCTGGAACTAGATAGTATCGAGCTTCATTATCATCAGCTTTTTTAATAACATTACCCTTTTCATCTCTTAAAGTAATTCTTGGTTTTAATTCTGTATTTTTTGATTGTGAACGCCAATCTAAAACTGACTTAGAGGTAATACCAGTAGCATCATCAACTATTTCAGCAAGAGAAACTCCGTCAACTAAATCCATATAACTTGCTATACCATCTTTTTCAGCAATTACTGGAAGTGTATAAGGATCCCATTCACAAATCTTTTTTCCTTTAACTATTTTTTCATCATTATCACAATAAAGTTTTGCTCCATATGGAACTTTATAAATAGCAAGCTGTCTACCTGTTTCATCTTCTATTGAAATTTGTGTATTACGACCCATTATAATTTTATTTTTTTTTGAATCTTCAATTATATTCTTATTAGTAATCTTAGCTATACCAGAAGCATGTGCTACAACTTGAGATTCTTCTTTAATTTGGGCTGTACCACCAACGTGAAAAGTTCTCATTGTTAATTGTGTACCAGGCTCACCAATAGATTGGGCTGCAATCATTCCTATAGCTTCACCTTGACTAACTAGTTTACCTCTTGATAAATCTCTACCATAACAGGTTGCACAAACACCTTCTTGAGAAGTGCAAGTCATTACTGAGTGAACTCTTATTGTTTTAACTCCAGCTGTATCAATTTTTTCACACAACTCTTCATCAATTAATGCACCTTTTTTGGCTAAAACTTCTCCAGTTATTGGATGTTTTATATCTTCAGCAGTAGATCTTCCTAAAACACGATCAGCTAAACTGACTATAATATTACCTCCGTCAATAATTTCACTTAATGATATTGAATCTTTAGATTTAGCTCCACAAAAATTTTTGGTAATTGATATATCTTGCGCGACATCACAAAGTCTTCGCGTTAAATATCCAGAGTTGGCAGTTTTAAGCGCAGTATCTGCTAATCCTTTTCTAGCTCCATGGGTAGAATTAAAATATTCTAAAGCTGTAAGACCTTCTTTAAAGTTAGCTGTAATTGGCGTTTCAATAATTTCACCAGAAGGTTTGGCTATTAATCCTCTCATTCCAGCTAATTGCTTCATCTGTGCAGCAGAGCCTCTGGCACCTGAGTTAGCCATCATAAACACAGAATTAGTTTCAATTCGATCGTTACTCTTAGTTTTTGTTGCTGAAGAAATCTCTTTCATCATTTCGTTAGCAACTAAATCTGTGCATTTAGACCAAACATCAACTACTTTATTATATTTTTCACCCCTGGTTATTAATCCTTCTGAATATTGATCTTCATATCCTTCTACTTGTTTTTTAGCATCAGCGATTAATTTTACTTTTGTTTTTGGAATTAGTAGATCATCTTTACCAAAGGATATTGCAGCTTTAAATGCGTGCTTAAATCCAAGGGTTTTAATATTATCACAGAATAATACAGTCTCTTTCTGTCCACAATATCTATAAACAAGGTCAATAATTTCAGATACATGTTTTTTTGATAAAATTCTATCAATAAGAGAAAACTTAATTTTGTGATGTTTGGGTAAAATACTAGATAAAATAAATCTTCCTGCTGTGCTTTTGTATTTTACTGTTATTTTATTTCCATCTTTATCTATAGAGTCGTAACGAGATATTACACAGCTATGTAAACTAATAACTTTTTCATCTATTGCTTGTTCTATTTCATCAACATTACTAAAAATTCCTCTAGGCTTAGTTTCATTCATATTTTCTTGGGCTTGAGATAAATAATAAATTCCTAATATCATATCCTGACTTGGAACAATTATAGGTTTTCCGTTAGATGGATTTAAAATATTATTAGTCGACATCATCAAAACTCTTGCTTCTAATTGCGCTTCAAGACTAAGTGGAATATGGACAGCCATTTGATCACCATCAAAATCTGCATTAAATGCCGCACAAACTAACGGATGTAACTCTATAGCGCTGCCTTCAATTAGTTTAGCTTCAAAAGCTTGAACACCCAATCTATGGAGTGTTGGTGCTCTATTCAATATAACTGGGTGCTCTCTAACTATTGTTTCTAAAGCCTCCCAAACTTCGGGTTTTTCTTTTTCTACAATCCTTTTAGCTTGCTTAATTGTGGTTGCTAAGCCTAGTTTATCTAATTTAGCATAAAGAAAAGGTTTAAAAAGTTCTACTGCCATTTTTTTTGGTAATCCACATTGATGTAATTTTAATTCAGGTCCAGCAACGATTACAGATCTACCTGAATAATCTACACGTTTACCTAATAAATTTTGTCTAAATCTACCTTGTTTACCTTTTAACATTTCAGCTAATGATTTAAGTGGTCGCTTACCTGTTCCGGTAATTACTCTTCCTCTTCTGCCGTTATCAAATAGTGCATCAACAGATTCCTGCAACATTCTCTTTTCATTTCTAACAATTATATCGGGAGCTTTTAAGTCCATTAATCTTTTGAGTCTATTATTTCTATTTATTACTCTTCGATATAAATCATTTAAATCTGAAGTAGCAAATCTGCCTCCATCTAACGGTACTAGAGGACGAAGTTCTGGTGGTATTACTGGAATACTTGTTAAAATCATCCATTCAGGTTTATTGCCAGATTCTATAAATGATTCTATTAATTTTAATCTTTTAATAGCTCGTTCTTCAGCAACTTTTGATTTTACTTCAGTTAATAAAGCTCTTAATCTTTCTTTTTCTTTCGGAAGATCTAAATTAATAAGAATTTCTCTTATCGCTTCAGCTCCAATTGAAGCTTGAAAGGCATCATCACCAAACTCTTCTTGAGCTTTTATATATTCTTCTTCGGATAAAAGTTGTTTATGTTTAAGTTTTGTTAATCCTGGCTCAGTTACTATAAAGTTTTCAAAGTATAAAACTCTTTCAACTTCTTTTAACTTCATATCTACTGCCAAAGATATTCTGCTAGGTAAAGATTTTAAAAACCAAATGTGTGATACAGGACATGCTAAATCTATGTGTCCCATTCTATCTCTTCTTACATTAGATTTCGTAACTTCAACTCCACATTTTTCACAAATTATACCCCTGAATTTCATTCGCTTATATTTTCCACAAAGACATTCATAATCTTTTATGGGACCAAATATACGTGCACAGAAGAGTCCATCTTTCTCAGGTCTAAATGTTCTGTAATTAATAGTCTCAGGTTTCTTAATTTCACCAAAAGACCAAGATTTAATTTTTTCAGGACTAGCTAGAGTTATTTTAATTTTATTGAATTTTTGTTCAAGAGAATCTTCTTTAAATAACTTTGTTACATCTTTAATCATAATTAAACTAATTCTATATTTAAGCCCAGTGACTTAATTTCTTTTATTAAAACGTTAAACGATTCAGGTACACCAGATTCGAATTTATCGTCACCTTTAACAATAGTCTCGTAAACCTTAGTTCTTCCAGCGACATCATCAGATTTTACAGTCAAAATTTCTTGAAGAGTATATGAAGCACCATAGGCTTCTAATGCCCAAACTTCCATTTCACCAAATCTTTGTCCACCTAGTTGCGCCTTACCACCAAGTGGTTGTTGAGTAACCAAACTGTAAGGCCCCGTTGATCTAGCGTGAATTTTATCTTCTACTAAATGATGAAGTTTAAGAATATAAATAATACCAACAGTAACTTGACGATCAAATTGCTCACCTGTTCTACCATCCCATAAAGTTGTTTGTCCTGAAGATGGTAAATCAGCAAGTTTTAATAATTCAGTAACATCATTAACAGACGCTCCATCAAAAACAGGTGTTGAAATAGGTATGCCTGATGACAGATTAATTGACAATTCTTCAAATTCTTTTTTATTTAATGTTTTTATTTTTTCATCAAATATTTTATTTCCATAAACTTTTTTTAATATTTCTGAAATAGCAGCCGTCCTTTTTGCAGTATCATTATGAATTTTAATCATATTACTGATTTTTTCACCTAATTCAGAACAAGCCCAACCGAGGTGCGTTTCTAAAATTTGCCCAACATTCATCCTGCTTGGAACACCTAATGGATTTAACACAACATCAACTGGCTTACCATTTTTCATGTAAGGCATATCTTCGATTGGAACAATTTTACTTATTACACCTTTGTTTCCATGTCTTCCTGCCATTTTATCTCCAGGTTTAAGACTTCTTTTAACAGCAACAAAAACTTTAACCATTTTTAATACGTTTGGTAATAGATCGTCACCTTGCTGAATTTTATCAACTTTATCGTCAAATCTTACTTTAATATCTTCCTTAACTTCATTGTATTGCTGTTTAATAATTTGCATATCACTATTAGTTTGTTCATCAGAAAATACTAATTTCCAATAATCACTAAGTGTTAAATCTTGCAATTCATTCGATGTAATTTGTGTATTAGTTTTTAAATTTTTGTGTGGTTTGCTTACAATTTTATTATTAATTATTTCATGAGCTCGAATTTTAATGTTTCTCTCTAGAATTTCTTCTTCGACAGCTTTATCCTCTTGAACTGATTCTATCTCAGATCTTTCAATTGCTGTAGATCTCTCATCTTTTTCTATACCATGCCTATTGAAAACTCTTACATCAACTACTATACCATTACTTCCTGGTGGTAATTTTAAAGAAGAATCCCTCACATCAGTTGCTTTTTCACCAAATATAGAACGAAGTAATTTTTCTTCTGGATTAGAAATTGTATCTCCTTTGGGAGTAACCTTACCTACTAAAATATCACCTGGTTTGACTTCAGCTCCAATATATACGACTCCAGACTCATCTAAGTTCCTTAAAGACTCTTCACTGATGTTTGGTATATCTCTTGTAATATCTTCTGTACCTAATTTTGTATCTCTAGCCATCAATTCGTACTCTTCGATATGCACTGAAGTAAATACATCATCTGAAACGCAACGTTCAGATATTAAAATTGAGTCCTCAAAATTATAGCCAAGCCACGGCATGAAAGCTACTGTAACATTTTTTCCTAATGCTAACTCTCCCATTTTGGTTGCTGGTCCATCAGCAATAATATCTCCTTTTTGAATTTTATCTCCTATTTTAACTAAAGGTTTTTGATTTATTGTTGTGTTTTGATTTGATTTTTGAAATTTAAGTAAATTATAAATATCTGTTCCAGATTTAGATAGATCTTTTTCTGTAGCTTTTACTACAATTCTTTTACCATCAATTTTATCAACAATGCCTTCTCTTTTAGCAACAATAGTTGCACCAGAATCTAATGCAACACCTTGCTCTAAACCTGTGCCAACAAGTGGTGATTCAGGTTTTAATAATGGCACCGCTTGTCTCATCATGTTTGATCCCATTAAAGCTCTATTTGCATCATCATTTTCTAAAAATGGAATTAATGAAGCTGCTACAGATACTAATTGTTTTGGCGATACATCTACATACTCAACAAATTCAGGTTTAGCTAAAATAAAATTAAGAGATTTTCTGCACGAACAAAGTTGTTCAGTAAAATTACCTTTTTCATCTATATGTGAATTAGCCTGAGCTATAGTATATTGTGATTCTTCACTTGCAGATAAGTAAACAATCTCATCAGTAACCTTTCCATCTACAACTTTTCTATAAGGACTTTCTATAAAACCATATTTATTTACTCTCGCATAAGTTGCTAAACTATTGATAAGACCAATGTTTGGTCCCTCTGGTGTTTCAATCGGACAAATTCTTCCGTAGTGAGTAGGGTGAACATCTCTTACTTCAAATCCAGCTCTTTCTCTTGTTAAACCACCTGGTCCAAGAGCAGAAACTCTTCTTTTATGAGTTATTTCTGATAAAGGGTTTGTTTGATCCATAAATTGTGACAATTGTGATGTAGCAAAAAAATCTTTCATTGCTGCAGTTATAGGACGTGGATTAATTAAATCCTGAGGCATTGCTGACTCAACTTCCATAAGAATTGACATCTTTTCTTTTATAACTCTTTCCATTCTTAAAATGCCAATTCTAAATTGATTTTCGACTAACTCTCCTACAGATCTAACTCTTCGATTTCCAAGGTGATCAATATCATCAACCTCTCCTTTGCCGTCCCTGAGATCAAGTAAATGTTTAATAATCGCAATTATATCATCATTACGCAAAATAGTTACTTCGTTGCTGCACTTTAAATTAAGTTTGCTATTAAGTTTTACTCTCCCAACATCTGAAAGATCATATCTTACAGAAGTAAAAAATAAATTTTTAAAAATTTCATTTGCTACTTCAAAAGAAGGAGGTTCTCCTGGTCTTAAAACTTTATATATATCATTTATACCCTCTTCTTTTGTTGTGTTTTTGTCAGAATTTAAGGTGTCAATAAGATATGGGCCTTTATTAATAGGATCAATATCAGCAATATTAATATTATTAATATTTGTCTCAATTATCTTATCTAAACTTTCTTGATCTATTGGAGAGCCAGATTTCAAAAAAACTTCATTACTTGTCTTGTCGTTTAAATCATCTTTAATATACTTTCCTAGAAAAAAGTCTGTATCAACTAGAATATTTTTTAAACCATCTTCATTTAGCTTTTTTGCAATTATAAAATTAACTTTAGATCCTTTTTTAAGGATTTTTTTATTATCCGAATAATTTATAAGATCATTTTTTATTTTAACAGGTCTTCTGTAATCTTCAGGTACAAATTTAGTTTTCCACATTTTAATATTTTTTTCATATACAAAAGTTTTAAATTCATAAAATGTATCTAATATTTCATTTCTTTTGTAACCTAAAGCATAGAGCAAAGTAGTTATTGGTAGTTTTCTTTTTCTATCTATTCTAAAGTAAAGTAAATCTTTAACATCATATTCAAAATCTAACCAAGAACCTCTATTAGGTATTACTCTACAATTAAAAAGTAATTTTCCACTTGCGTGTGTTTTTCCTTTATCGTGATCAAAGAAAACGCCTGGGCTTCTGTGCATTTGATTCACTACAACTCTTTCAACACCATTAATCACAAAAGTTCCACTGGAGGTCATTAAAGGAATATCTCCCATATAAACCTCTTGTTCCTTTGCTGACAAAACTTGTTTTGTATTAGTTTCGTGATCGATATCATAAATCACTAACCTCAAAGTGGGTTTTAAAGCTGATGAGAATGTTAAATCTCTTTGCCTACATTCCTCAACATCAAATTTAGGTTTTTCTAAACGAAACGATATATATTCTAGTGTTGCTTTATCTGAAAGTTCTTCAATAGGAAAAATGTTTTTAAATACTCTATCCAAACCTTTTTGAAGGTTTGATGTTGTTGAATCATTTGACGCTAAGAATTGTTGATATGATTTTTTTTGTACTTGAATTAAATTTGGAATAGATAAAATTTCTTTTAGTTTTCCAAAATTCTTTCTGATACTTTTTTTTTCAGTAAAAGATAAATGCATGAATAAAATTTACATCCTGAAATGCAAACTCAAATTTCTATTTTTTAATTAATTTACTTTAATTCTACCTTAGCGCCTGCAGCTTCAAGTTTTTTCTTAACTTCTTCAGCTTCCTTTTTAGCAACCCCAGTTTTAACTTCTTTTGGAGCAGCCTCTACTAAATCTTTTGCTTCTTTAAGACCTAAACCTGTAAAAGCTCTTACTTCTTTAATTACATTAATTTTTTTATCTCCTACCGCTGAAAGAAAAACTGTAAATTCAGTTTGTTCTTCTGCCGGTGCGCCGCCAGCTGCTGCTGGTGCTGCTGCTGCTGGTGCTGCTGCTGTTACGCCCCATTTTTCTTCTAATTGCTTAGAAAGATCTGCAGCTTCAACAACTGTTAATTTTGATAGCTCGTCAATAATTTTATTTAAATTTGTCATAAAAATCCATTCTATGTTTTTTTACTTTTAGCGAGCGCCAAAATAGCAATTTTTGAGCCAGGTGCAAGTAAAATACTTATTATATTTTGTGCTGGAGTAGCTAAAATACCAACAATTGTGCCCCTCGCTTCATCTAAAGTAGGTAATGTGGCAATTTTCTCCACCTCTTCTATGGAAAGAGGCTTTTCTTCCATGATTCCGCCAATGATTTTAAGATTTTTATTTTTTTTGGCAAACTTTGTTAAAATTTTAGCTGAAGTAATTGCGTCTTCAGATAGAGCAATTGCAGTTGGTCCAGAAAACAAGCTTTCAAGTTTTTTAAATTTACTTCCCTCTAATGCAAGTTTTGTTATTCTATTTTTTGTTATTTTAAATAAAATTCCATGCTTTCTCATTTCAGAACGCAATTCATCAATTTGTTTTACCGTTAAGCCTTGATAATGAGTAATAAAAATTGAGCTAGTCTTACTGAAAACACCTTTCATTTCTTCTATATAATTTTTTTTTTTATCTTTACTAATCATTTTTTTATTGTTTCGTTAATTTTAGTTTATATGAAACGCCCATTGTAGAAGTAATAAAAATTGACGATACAAAATCACCTTTAATACCTGAGGGTTTCATTTTTAAAATTGAATCTAGGAATAAATTGTAATTTTCTTTAATTTTATTATCTGAAAAATCTTTTTTGCCAATAGAAGCACCTACGTTACCATCGGCATCATTTTTAACTTCTATTTGTCCAGACTTGAGAGCTTCTACTATAGATTTAATATTTGTTGTGACAGTTCCCAATTTAGGATTTGGCATTAAACCTTTCGGACCAAGAATTTTACCTAGTTTTGACATTTTCGACATCATTGCGGGAGTTGAAACTAATTTATCAAAATTTATTTTTCCATTAGTAATTTCTTCAACAAGATTTTCACTACCAAACAAATCTGCTCCAGCATCTTTTGCTTCTTGTACTTTATTTTCTTCACACAAAACAGCAACTTTAACTTTTTTACCATTGCCATGTGGAAGGTTAATAGCGGTCCTTATACTAACTTCTTCTTTCTTCTGTTTTAAATTTAGTTTCATTGATAAATCAATTGACTCGTTGAATTTAGTTGTACAATTATCCTTAACAAATTTGATAGCATCATCAAAAGACATAGTTTTCTTATCTTTTGAAGTTTCTACTAATTTCTTAAACCTTTTAGATGTTTTTTTCATTAATCTTTAACCTCTATACCCATTGATCTTGCTGAACCACAAATAATTTTAACTGCCTCTTTAATATCGTGAGCATTTAAATCTTTCATTTTTTCTTGTGCAATTTTTTCAGCTTGCTTCATTGTAATAGACCCTGCAACAACTCTTCCTGGTTCCTTTGATCCACCTTTTAGTTTTGCAGCTTCTTTTATAAAGTGAGATGCTGGTGGAGATTTAATTATAAAGTCAAATTTTTTGTCTTTATATACAGTGATAACAACAGGAACGGGTTTGCCCATAAAGCTTTTTGTTTTTTCATTAAAAGCTTTACAAAATTCCATTATATTAATGCCACGTTGTCCTAAAGCTGGGCCAACTGGTGGAGCTGGATTTGCTTGACCACCTTTAATTTGAAGTTTTACGTATCCTGATATTTCTTTAGCCATATTAATACTTTTCTACCTGATTATACTCTAAATCTATTGGTGTTGGTCTACCAAAAATTGATACAGAGACTTTTAATCTTGATTTTTCTTCATCAACTTCTTCAACTAAACCACTGAATGAAGCAAACGGTCCTTCGCAGACTTTAACTTGCTCGCCAATATCAAAAGTAATTTCATTTTTAGGCGCTAATGTTCCTTCTTTAATACTACCCATTATTTTATCAATTTCTTTTTCTGAAACTGGCGTTGGGTTTCCGGTTGTACCTAAAAAACCAGTAACTTTTTGTATGTTTTTAATCATGTGATATAAATCTTTGTTCATTTCCATTTTAACCAATATATAGCTTGGAAAATATTTTTTTTTTATTTGAACTCTTTTGCCTCTTTTTACTTCAGTAACCTCATGCATGGGCACTAAAACGTCATCTATTTGCTCGCTTAATTCCTTCTTTTTTATACTATCTTTTAATGTTTCAGCCACTTTTTGCTCAAAACCAGAAAATGTTTGTACTATAAACCAATTTTTCATTTAAAAATTAATAGTCAAAATTATATCTAATAGAAACCTATATATCTGATCCAGTAGTAAAAAAAATATAGCAGCTATAGTTGATAAAATCACAACCATAACTGAACCAAGTAAAACATCTTTTCTTGTGGGCCATGTAATTTTATAAGCTTCTCTTTTTACACTTTGAACAAATCTTAAAGGGTTTATCATTTTTTATTCTTTCTTGGCAGGAGCGGAGGGAATCGAACCCCCAACCTCCGGTTTTGGAGACCGGCGCTCTACCAATTGAGCTACACTCCTAGTAGCTTATTACTTAATAATTTTTGTTACCACTCCTGCTCCAACAGTTTTACCACCTTCTCTAATGGCAAAGTTTAGTTTTTCATTCATTGCAATAGGAGTAATTAATTTAACATTAAACTTAGCATCATCCCCAGGCATAACCATTTCAGTACCTGAAGGAAGCGTTACTTCACCTGTTACATCTGTAGTTCTAAAATAAAACTGAGGTCTGTATTTTGTAAAGAAAGGTGTATGTCTTCCACCTTCTTCTTTTTTTAATACATATGCTTGAGCTTCAAATTCAGTGTGAGGCGTAACAGAGCCAGGTTTAGCTAAAACTTGTCCTCTTTCTATATCTGTTCTTTCTACTCCTCTAAGTAAAGCTCCAATGTTATCTCCAGCTTCTCCTGTATCTAAAATCTTTCTAAACATTTCTACACCAGTGATAACTGTTTTTTTAGTTTCTTTAATACCAACTATTTCAAGTTCTTCACCAGTTTTAACTACACCTTGCTCAACACGACCTGTAGCAACTGTTCCACGACCAGAAATTGAAAAAACATCTTCTATTGGCATAAGGAAAGGTTTATCTTTTGGTCTTTTAGGTTGAGGTATAAAGTCATCAACAGCTTTCATTAATTCCAAAATAGAATTTTTTCCAATTGCTTCATCTTTACCTTCAATTGCAGCTAAAGCTGAACCTTGAATTATAGGAGTTTTATCTCCAGGAAATTTATATGAAGTTAATAGTTCTCTGACTTCCTCGATAACTAAGTCTAAAAGCTCTTTATCTTTAACTTGGTCAACTTTATTTAAATAAACAACTATTGAAGGAACTCCAACTTGTCTAGCTAAAAGTATATGTTCTTTAGTTTGTGGCATTGGACCATCAGCAGCATTAACTACGAGTATTGCTCCATCCATTTGTGCAGCACCAGTTATCATATTTTTTACATAGTCAGCATGACCAGGACAATCTACGTGTGCATAATGTCTTTTTGCAGTTTCATATTCTACGTGTGCAGTTGATATAGTTATACCACGTTCTTTTTCTTCAGGAGCTTTATCAATCTGATCGTAAGCAATAAATTCTGCTCCTCCAGTTTCAGCTAGAACTTTAGTAATAGCAGCTGTTAAAGTTGTTTTACCATGATCCACGTGCCCAATTGTTCCTATGTTACAATGTGGTTTGTTTCGTTCAAATTTTTTTTTCTCAGCCATTTTTTTTCCTTTATAATGTTTATACTTTATATACCTAAAATTTGGAGCGGGTGAAGGGAATCGAACCCTCACGACCAGCTTGGAAGGCTGGTGTTCTACCATTGAACTACACCCGCATCATCCCAAACATATCACACTCTTTAGTCTCCCAAAACTTTATTGAAGTTGGTGGAGGGGGAAGGATTCGAACCTTCGAAGACCGAAGTCAACGGGTTTACAGCCCGCCCCATTTGACCGCTTTGGTACCCCTCCATAATGCTTGGAGGTTACCTATACAATAAAGCTTTATTCAACAAAGGTTTTATAAGCATTATGATAAATAAATGCAATAAATGATTTTGCTCATTAATGTGCTATTAATCGCATTAATTTAATAAAAATATGAGAAAAAGTACTTTTTTAATAGCTGGCAAACATGCAGTCACTGAAGCTTTGAGGAATCCCAATAGAAAAGTCTTGCGTGTTTTTTTAACAGAAGATTCGAAGAAAACATTAAATAGAGAAAATCAAAGCTACAATCTTCTAAAAGATATTAAAATATTTTATAAAAATAAAAAAGAACTTGATAGATTGTGCTCTAAAGAACAAATTTCACATCAAGGTTTGATAGCTGAAGTAGAACACAAGGAAGAATTAAGTTTAAAAGAATATCTAGAAAATATTAAAAATAAAGAAAATGCAACATTTGTTGTATTGGAAGACGTAACAGATCCAAGAAATATAGGCTCAATAATTAGAAGCGCAGCTTCATTTAATATTGATGGCTTAATAGTCAAAGAAAGATCTTTTCCAAGTGAAAGTAAACTTTTATATAAAAGTTCTAGCGGATGTGTAGAACATATAAATATTTTTGAAGTCTCAAATTTAAGTTCAACACTTAAATATCTAAAAACAAAAAATTTCTGGATTAGTGCGTTCGACAAAAGTGGAGATAAAGATTTTACAAAACATGACTGGAAAGGTAAAAACGCATTACTATTTGGTTCAGAAGGATATGGTCTAAAACATCAAACATTAAAAAATTCAGATTTTTTACTTTATATAGATATAAACAAAAAGATTGAAAGTCTAAACATTTCTAACTCAGCAGCAGTTGTTTTCCATCACATAAATAATTTAAAAAAGAAAAAAGATTAATCGTCTATATTATTCATAATTTTTTTAACTTTAGAAAAAAATAAAAAAATTAAACTTGGCTTAAAAAAAAGACTTAAACTGAGATTAAAACCTAGGGCATTTAAACTTCCTATTGATAGCGTTTTAGCAGATTTAGAAAAGCCATTTACAGAACTTTCAAAACATCCATTAACAGATAAAGTATCAAAACCAAATTCATTTTTAAAAATAAAAGATAAGGATTTGCTATGCATTGAAATATCAGTTATTGCATCACTATCATAAACTAGTCCTTGCAATACTGAGTAGGTGTATTTTTTTTTATGATCATGAAGGTAAATATTGATAGGTTGAAACAAGCCAAATATTTTAGTTTTATTAAGAAAATAAATTAAAAATTTTGAATTTTTTTTAAATATTTTTTTTTTATAAGCAGTGAAATGAGATTTTAAATTTTCTTCGGAAATGCTTTCGAGATACCTATCTTTTTTTTTAAAATCTAGGTTTTTATACTCTTCATTCCAAAAATTAATTGATTTATCATTTTGTTTCAAATTATTAACATTTTGAACTTCACCAGGTTCAAAAAAAATTACATCATATCTATAATGCTTTTCTGAAAAATATTTTTTTAATGATCCTGGGGTATTTATTGAATCATTCATGTAAAAATTTAATTCATTTGAAAAATAAATAAAGCTTGCAAAAGGTATGACAGCTTTACAATTTAATATATTAGCTTGTTTTTCTATATGTGAAATTTTTTCCATAGCTGCTTGCTCTCTATAAAGCTTATTTTTTTTTCCGCCTTTCCAGGCAGCATAACTAAATTGTGTTAGTAATATATCAAAGTTACCGTATTTTTTTTTAAAGCTTTTAATTTGATTATTTGTTCTCATGGGTGCGTCGTTAAGATTTAATATTTTTGTATCTGGTGTTGTGATAGCTAAAGAAGAATCATAAAAATCATGTTTTACTATTCGTGCAGTTACATCTTCAGAAAGATTCACTAACTCATCTTTTTTAAATTCATAAACAATTATATCTTTGGATTTCAAAAAATTTATTACTCTTTTATCTTTTGTAAATTGAAATATTACTTTAATATTATTTTTTTTAAGAATCTCTATATTTTTACTATTATTAAAAAAAGATATATCAAAATGATCCGGATGCTCATGAGAAATATAAATATGCGTTGTTTTTTTCAAAATATTAATTATTTCAGTTTCCTTCTTTTCGTGTATAAGTCTCCACCCATTATGAAAAACGGGACCTCTATACCAGGGGTCTGATAAAATTCCAATGTTATTATGTGTTATAAGGACAGAAGCATGATTTACAAATTCAATATTAGTATTATTCATTAGACTTTTTTAATTCAAATTAGACTTTTTGTAAATTGATATAAGATTTGATTTATTTACTTAATCTGATAGAAAAACGCAAAGCCCTCATAGCTCAATTGGTAGAGCAACTGATTTGTAATC
>Ga0114999_10000734_pt1 | contig 48066 bp, 35 predicted proteins | sample ArcticOcean_MG_C_3_FD_89820 | JGI IMG/M metagenome (GOLD analysis project Ga0114999, IMG submission 89820) | Marine microbial communities from western Arctic Ocean - ArcticOcean_MG_CB8_126 | ecosystem: Environmental > Aquatic > Marine > Oceanic | place: Arctic Ocean: Canada Basin | collected...
CTTTTACAATATGTTCAGACCACATACGGCACATGATGGGAAAACACCTTATGAAATGCTTAGATTGAAGCTGAAAACTAATTAAAACTGTAAACCATAGTCCAAAATGTCACACAAATCCAATTTATTATTGTATTATAGCGTATATATAACGTGCAATTAGATTTATGCCTAAAGTAATTTTATGGAAATATTTACTCTGTAAAAATATGGCGTTGTAAGTTAAAAATTATATTTTGGAGAAATTAAATTAGTGTTTATAAATAAATATTTTCATACCGAAGCTCGGTTATCATTCGTAATGGTCTCCGTTTTCCTGATATATCTGGTATTATTGAGCTCTAACTTGTTAGCGTTTGAACGGAGAGTATTGTTCGAAGATTTTACCTCAACAACATGCCGGCCATGCGCGCAGCTGGCTCCTGAGGTTCATGCTGCAACTGAGATGGCGGGCGATCGGGTGACGGTAGTTGAATATCATGTTTGGTGGCCTCAACCTGGCGATGACCCGTGGTATGAGGCTAATCCTGAAGATGCTCGAGAGAGGGTTGGATTTTATGAAGTAAATGCCGCGCCAACATTTTTCACAGATGGAGCTTTTACAAATCGCAATGGTAACGCTATAGAGAACGCAATTATGTCTCGCGCCGAAGAGCCATCTCCGCTGAATATCCACTTAAGAGGGTATGTGATGGATGGTGTACTGGAAGTTGCAATAACCATAACTTCCGAAGCTGAAATGGAAGAAGATCTTGAAGGCGTTAGATTACAGGTAGTACTCAAGGAAGATTATATTTTCTGGTTTGGTGGAGTGGGTCAGGAGCATTATTATCATCCAATGGTTAAGATGATACCAGATGGAGAGGGGATAGAATTTGATATTGGTGCGGACGAAGTTAGGCGCTTCACACTCAATCAAGATATGCAAGACCTCGGTTGGCATCAGCTTCTAATGGACAACCTCTCAGTTGTGGCATGGGTTCAGGAAGTCCCTGGAACAGAAGTTTATCAGGCACAGGAACGTAGCTTGGCAATTGTTTCTCCCTACATTCAGATTGTGGATTTGGAATTATTTGAGGGTGAAAACCATGATGGCGACGGTCGCGTAGAGGCTGGCGAGTTGGGTGACATTGTGGTTACGTTGGCAACCCATGAAGAATATCTCGATGCTGAATCAATTGAAATTCGCTTGTCAACGGACGAAGAGGGTGTTCAGATTGAAGATGGAGTGATTGAGCTAGATGGACTTGCTGCTGGTGAGCGTATTGACAATGCTGATAACCCATTACGATTTCAGGTGCCTGCTGACTTTGAGCCACATCTTGTAAATTTCACGGTAAACGTGATTGCCCAACCAGGCGATTTCGAGTGCACACAACAAATTGTTACAATGATAGGTTGGCCATCGACCTTAATGGTGGATGCTTCTGGTGACGAGGAAGCTGCTGCAGTGATGACCGAGTATTTCGGCAGTGGCAATTTACCGATTATTGATCGGTGGGACAGAGGGAATGATGGCGAGGTCGCTGAAGGCATAATGCAAAATTATTCAATTGTATTTTGGCATAGCTTCAATAATGATGAAAATGTCATGTCTGAAACGGAAGAGCAACTCCTTATTGATTTTCTCGATGCTGGAGGAATTTTTATCGCATCCAGCTCATATCTTGCTGTCAATAATGGTGATGGCCGCTTGTTTCGAGAATATATTTCCGCTGTATGTGATCAGGATGATACAAACATCAGAAGTATAATCGGTTCGGAGGAAGACCCATACTTTGGTGACGCACGTCTTTACCTTGCGGGAAGCGGTAGCGGGATAGGCAGCTCACTAATTCAGCCAGGCTTGAGACTTTCCGAAGATGCCCAAGCGGTGATGTATTATGAGGACGATGATGAACATGTCGGCGTAGCAGCAGTTTTTCATGAGACAGACACTTATCGAACATTATATTTTGCTTTCCCATTCGAGTCAATTTCCGGGCGACTTCAAACTGAAGAGAGAGAGGAATTTTTTAACCGTATTTGGAGTTGGATTGACAACCCACCGCTTGGTTTAACTCTGAATAGTTGGGAGATTTTTGATGAAACTGATGGTGATGGAGATGGTCGGGCAGAGCCGGGCGAATCGGTCGAGTTAATAATTTCCATCATGAATTTTCTCAATAGCCAGCCGATGAATTCTTTGCAGATCAGATTGAGCACTGAAGATGCGGGGATCAGCATCACCGAGGATCTGTTTGAGGTGGAGGAACTTTCCAACGGTGAGAGCGTGGATAACGCTGAAAATCCATTTCGTTTTGAGGTTAATGAAGCCTTTGAAGCTCACCCCGTCACTTTTAGATTATCAATCACCGCTCAGCCAGAAGATTATGAACGGGAGGTGGATATTAGCTTCATGGTTGACTATCCGCCTGTGCTACTAATTGATGCTTCTGGTTCTGTTGGTGTCGATGAGCAGCTGACTGAGCATTTCGGTATTAATGCTCTACCTTATGTAGACCAATGGAACCGTGTTGATGATGGAAATATCGAAGCGGGAGTCTTAGAAAACTATCCTAACGTCCTTTGGCACAGTTTTAACAATGAAGATGACGTTATGACCGATACGGAGGAAGAATTACTGATGTCCTACCTTGATGAAGGTGGTACTCTCATTGTATCGAGTTCATACCTGCCAATTAATCATGGTGAGAGCCGATTGGTTAGCGAATATCTATCTGTGTCTTTGGATAATGGAGATACCGAAAATAGATCTTTACTTGGTGACGAGGAAGACATGGAATTTGGTGGTTCGATAATACATCTTGGTGGTGAAGATGGCGAAAATGCCCCACTCTCAACTCCAAGCTTGACCCTGCTGGGAAGTGCACAGGACGTAATGTTCTACTCAGAAAACGCCGGTATTGCAGCGGTTAAGCATGAGGCAGATCAATATCGCACATTATTGCTCGCTTTTCCTCTGGAATCAATTTCAGAAAATGAAGATTCCGAGGACATTACCTCATTTTTATCGAGAATATGGGAGTGGATAAATAATCCGCCACTGTCGCTGATTGAGGAATTGCCAACTCCGAATGTTCACAAACTCGATCAGCCGTTCCCAAATCCATTCAACTCGCAGATATCGGTATCTTTCCACTTGTACAAATCGGGAAGAGTAAGACTTTCTATCTATGATATAGACGGGCGAGAGGTTGCGCTATTAGATAACAGCATTCATGCAATCGGTGATCATAAAATTTTATGGAATGCTGAGGCATTTTCGAGCGGTGTTTATTTCTTGAGATTCAGCACAGCAGAGTTGGTTAATACCGCAAAAATAGTACTGATAAAGTAGTAAGCGATTAATATTCATACACACACCACAGACACGACCTAATTATTACCCGTGTCTGTGGTCGGGTAATAATTGTTAATCGCGATATTTACTCAATTTAATCTATGGGAATATCGCCGAACGATTCACGGATTTTATTAATTAGATGATCTATGGTGAATGGCTTTTGTATAATAGGGACGGTACTATTTGTAATTTCTTCCTGCAATTCAAAATTAACATATCCATTTATATAGACAAATTTAGTTTCCGGACACAGTTCACTCAGCTTATTAACAAACTCGGGACCATTCATTTCAGGCAACCTCACTGAAATTTTGAAATATTTGCTCTAAATGTAAAATGAGTAATTCTCCAGTGAAAGTGTGTTTTCAATCCTTATCTTAAACCCTTTAGGTGGAAGGAGCATTTCTGTTATGTTAATTACGACAATGTTAGAATCAACTTCCTCAATATCCATCTTCGCTCAAGTTGAACATTTTCTTGATTCTTCCAGAATGGTTTTTAATATGCGTTTGCCCATCCTGATCCAGAATATCAACATAATCCTCCACAATCCATGAAACGAGGGAATAAATTCCTCCTAATGGTGAATTTAGATCATGCGAAACTACATGGGCAAAATCCTGTAACTACTTGTTAGCTATAATTAGCTTTTCAACCATTAATTTATCTTCCTATTAGCAGTAATTTTAAAAACTATACGGTAATCAATTGAAATATAATTAATTTTTCTGTAAAATCAAGACAATGACAGTGCGAGAAACCGCTAATAAGAATAGGCAATAAATGAGTTGTATATACAAGACTTCCTAATAATAATTACCCGAAGTCTTTCAAAAGTTTTTTTCCGTTATAACCTAATATGTGATAATAAAAAAGATCGAGTCGATTTATAGATGACAATTAACACCAAATGGAAAATACTTTGGGTTGGGGTTAAAAAAAGGGAAGACGAAATTAATCGTCTCCCCTCAATACAAACGCCTAATTCCAGCTATTTTGGCAAAGTTAAGTTTGGCATGTTTTTACTAAGCGATGGTGGCTTGATATTCCTCTTTTTAATATCCTTCAATCCTTCGCTAATTCCGCGATCTAATTGGGGATCTTTTCCTGCGACATATTCTTGAGGTGTTATCTCAACAACTATATCCGGGTCAGTTCCATAATTTTCTACACCATATTCCTTGTCGAAGAACCAGTTTGAAAATTCGGGCTGAGTGGTGATCGTTCCATCTACAAGAGCATTTCTGGGCCAAATCCCGATTACTCCGCCCCAAGTTCGGGTGCCGATTAACTTCCCAAGTTTCAACATCTTGAATCCATGTGAAAATATATCGCCATCTGACCCGGCAAACTCATTTGTAATCGCAACCATCGGACCACGAGGTGACTCGCCTGGCTTGGGCTGCTTACCCATCCAACGTGTGGAATAATATCCGAAACGCTTACGAGAAAGCTTTTCGAGCAGCAGTGGCGACACATGCCCTCCGCCGTTATAGCGCAGATCAATTACTAAACCTTCATGTTCAAATTCTGCCAGAAAATAGCGATGGAATTCAGCAAATCCTCTTGGTCCCATGTCTGGTATAAAGACGTAACCAAGCTTTCCATTAGATTTTTCATGGACATATTTGCGGTTGCTTTCAACCCACTCCCGATACCATAATGTGGTGTCGTTGTTTATCGTCTTTATTGTAACGGTGCGCTTTAACTTTCCATTAGATTCGGCAATTTCCAGCGTTACTTCCTGACTTGCCTGATTTGCAAGCACTTCATTTGGGTGATTATCGCTATTTACGGTTTGTCCTGCAACTTTTAAGAGACGCATTCCTTTTACAATGTTAACACCGAGCCTCTTTAAGGGTGGTGCCTGTTTTTCCCAGACATCACCGGCGGCTATACGTGAGAATGTAAAATATTTGCCATCCTTTGAGGGTGATAATTCTGCACCAAGCTTGCCAATACCGTAGTTCGGTCCGGGTCGATAATCGCCACCCATTTCATAAGCGTGAGACGTTCCAAGCTCGCCTTGCATCTCCCACATTACATCGGAAAATTCGCTGCGCGAAGCAACACGGTCGAGAAGTGGATAGTAACGATCATACACCGTTTTCCAGTCAATAAATGACATGTTCTCTGTCCAATAATAATCCCTTTGCAATCGCCATGCTTCGGCATACATCTGCTTCCACTCAGATGTGGGATCAATTGATACTTTGAGACGTGAAAGGTCTATCCATCCTGTTTTGCGGTTTGTAGCAGGCTCTTTGCTCAGTTCCTGCTTACTATCGCGCATGGTGTCTATTACTCGAATCTTGGTGCCACTGCGATACGCCAATGCACCACCGTTTTGTGAAATAATAAAATCGGAAACTGCGGAGGCAAACACACCCTCTTCTTTTTTCTCAAAGTCATAAACTTTTATTACAGAGCGGGGGGGAGGAACTACCTGAGGCCATTCTTGATTTAGTGAACCCATAATAGTGCTCACCGAGTAAAATACCTTGCCTTTGCTCGCCTCAATTTGCGCGTAAATTCCTTCAGATACTGGGAAAGCGATCACCCGATCTTTGATGCCATCCAAATCTATCTCAACTGGATCGGGACCTTTTTTGTCTTTTTTACCTTTCATATCCTCAATACCGTTTTCAGGTTTCATACCAAATCCTTTCGATTCGGGTACAAACGGAGATTGAACATCTTTGCGCAGAGCGATTAAATACGGCTTTGTCCCGCGGGGAAAGCTCAGCTCAAATTGCATAGCATCATACACAGGATTGAATGTGCGAGCCGAGAGGAAATAAACATACTTTCCTTCTGGGTCAAACACCGGATCACTGTCGGTGTGAACAGTTTCTGTTATCTGATACGACTCTTTTGACTTGACGGAATACAGACGAATATGACTCTGATCCAAGCCGCTGTATTTTGCATATACTATCCAGGCACCATCAGCCGACCAATTAAATCCTTCCATGAAACCAAATTTGCTCTGGTCGATTACCACACCTCTTTTACTCTTGATCTTAATCAAAACAAGTTCGTGACGGTGATTTAACAGTGCAACATATTCACCATTAGGTGATACCTTAATCAGTTGTGGTCTGCCGAGTAATTTTGAGGGTAAAACTTGTGGTTTTTTACTCCCATCGATAGTGTGGATTTCTAATTGATCGTTGCCACTCTCATCACTGGAAAGTATCATCGTGTTGTCATCGTTTGTCCATGCAGGCAATCGGTATCTTGCATTATTTCGATCTCCATGCTGACTGATTGCACCTTCCCAATTTCCAAAGGTAAACGCTTTTCCGCGTGTAGTAATGGCAAGTTTGCTACCATCAGGGCTAAGCTCATAGTCGTCGATATATCTTGAAGCGGGCACAAACTTGCGCTGAAGCTGAGTTCTCGGGCTGTTTGTCCGAATATTGACCTTAGATGATTTTCCGCTATTGATGCCATAGCAATATATATCAGCACCGTTTTGATAGACGATGTTATCACCATCAGTCGAGGCATTTCTGACATAGTAATTACGATGGTCTGTAAGCTGAGTTACATTTTTGCCTGCTATGGTGCAGGAATAAAGGTTACCAAAACCATTACTGTCTGAGATGAAATAAATATTATCCCCAACCCACATTGGAGATGCGAGGTTTCCCTCCAAGGATAGCTTTGTGTGCTTACCTTTTCCCTCCGTATCAATCCAGAATTTTCCTGTTCTGCCACCACGGTATCGTTTCCAACGGGCAGTATCTCCAATCGTGTTGCGGCTGATTATTGCACCGACTTTACCAAAACTGATTGTATGTGCGTGTCCGGAGGGGAGCATTTCTACATCCCCTGTTTTGGGGTCAACAGTATATAATTCCATAATTCCAGGAAACGGTTGACCTTTATTACAAGCAAAAATAATAGTTGATTTGTGCCATCCCACTACTATACTCATGCTGCCGATGTGTGTCAGTCGAGTAGCGGGACCTCCCTGCGAATACATAACGTAAACTTCTGGAGAGCCCTCTTCGCGACCAGTAAAGGCAATTGCCTCACCATCATCAGAATAGTGAGGTGAGCTAACTTCACCAAGGTTTGATGTAAGCCTTGTAGCAATTCCACCTTTGACTGAAACTTGCCAGAGGTCGTCCTCTGACACAAAAACTACCCTATCCTGATGGATAGTGGGCATTCTGTAATATCCCGTAAAATCTATTTTCATATTTAACTTTATAATTATTGTTTAATTTTACTATTAAATTTGTTAATTCTTAGAAAGGCATCCCTGGCAGTCCACCCATGCCACCGGTTACGGCTGACATTTTACTATCTGACTCTTTTTTAACTTGTGCCAACGCAGAATTTACAGCGACTAATATCAAGTCTTCAAGTGTTTCAGCGTCCTCCGGATCAATTGCTTCGGGATCGATTGTGATACCGAGCAACTCCATTGCACCGTTAGCTCTAACAGTGACCATCCCGCCACCAGAAGATGATTCGAGTTCAATTTCGGCAATTTCTTCTTGAGCTTTTGCCATGTCGGCTTGCATTTTTTGTGCCTGTTTCATCAAGCCACTCATGTTGCCCATGTCTTTACCCATTCCGCCTTTAAATTTCTTCAATATATTTCTCCATAAGAATATTACGGTTTATAAAATTCAATGTCACGCCAACTAATTAATTGGTCGTGCCTTTAATCGATCCATCAGCATTTTAACTGCCGGGTCTGCCTCAAGCTCATTTGCAGGGGGTTTTCCAATTGCATTGGTGCCTTCACCCAGTTTTAGATCGACAATTACTTTGCCTATAAATTTTCTGAACCCAGCCTGAATATCACGGCGAAAGGAACGAGCCAGCTGTAAATGTACTTTGCTATTAAACGTAATTGTCAAAGTTTCGTTGCTGTATGCAGTTGGCGATCCGCCCAATCGAATCATTCTACCCTTGGAATTGTGATCGATAGATATAAGATCACAAACTTCCCGCCATTTCGATTTTGCTGTCTCTAATGGGTTAGAATCTGATATATCCACATCCGCAGTTTCCGGATCGGGTTCCAGCCTAATGTCTTGATCTTGAACCTCATGCTCCTCTTTAGAATCATCTAAAATTGGCGCAGGTTTGGTCAAACTTTCCCTCGAAATAGCTGGCTCAATTACTGGTTCGGGTGAGCTGGGTGAGCTATTTACTATCTTTTTTTTTTCGCCAACTGGAATATTGGACTTCAATTCGTCAATCAAATCAGACAGTACTACGCTGCGCTCAAATGATGCATAACGGTGTAGCAATAGTTGGAGCCTGACTCGCGAATTATAATTATGACGGATGTCGTTTTCTGCAGTAGTAGCCATATTCAGCAAGCGAACAAAATCGTTAATCGAGAGATTATCCAGAATAGCTGAAAAGTCATTCCGAACTTCATCGGGAATATCCACCTTATCAGGACCGAGTGATTTGCCCTGAATGAGTAATATTAAATATTCTTCCAATCCATTTACAAAGTCTTGAGCATCAAGTCCATCACGGGCAATATCTTCATCGATCTTAAAAGCGTCAGCGTGGTTTTGGCTCGTTACAAGTGAAACCGCTCTGCCAAACAAATCTAATCGAATTTCCCCAATTACCTCAGCGACATCCTCTTTTCTAAGACTGTTACCCCCCGAAAAAGCTAAGACTTGATCCAGCAGACTTAGGCTATCTCGCACAGATCCGTCTGCTCGTCGAGCGATGGTATCTAAGCCACGTTCGTCATAATCAATCTTGTCGCCTTTGCAAATTTTTATTAAGTGGTTCTTTATTTCCGTAGCAGATACTCGTCTGAAATCAAATTTTTGACAACGCGATATTATGGTAGCGGGCAGCTTTTGAGATTCGGTTGTAGCGAGGCAGAAGAACGCGTGATCGGGTGGTTCTTCCAATGTTTTTAGCAATGCATTGAATGCCCCGGTGCTGAGCATGTGAACTTCATCGATGATATATACTTTGTATTTCCCTTCGATAGGGGTGAACCGTGTTCCCTCCCGGATTTTGCGAACATCTTCCACACCGGTATTAGAAGCGGCATCAATTTCAATAACATCGATAAATCTGCCTTCACTGATAGACTGACAATTGGCACAATTACCGCACGGCTCACCCTGAATAGGTTTCAGGCAGTTTAATGCTCTGGCGACCAACCTGGCAGTGGTTGTCTTGCCTACTCCCCGAGGACCGCTGAACAAATAGGCGTGAGCTACCCTCTCGAGCCGAAGACCATTTAACAGGGTCTTTGCCACGTGGGGCTGTCCGACAAGATCGGCGAATCGTTGTGGTCGCCACCTACGGGCGAGGACTAAATAAGACATAAAATATAAGTTTATATGTAAAATTTCTGATAGTTGAAAAGTTAAAAATTTATGTAATCCCGGCTGTGACCCACTGTCGATTGCCACAGACAAATGAACGTACCGATGGTTGACTGATGTCCGGCTACCTCACGGCACCCGATCAAAATCGCTTACCGCTGCTACCTTCCGGTCCTGACGGAGTTGGGCGGTTGACCGCTGCGTAAGACCTTACAGTGAACGCCTTCCAATTGGCACGACATATGACGTGGTGAAACCTCAAAGTGGGTATTCAACCCTGCTATAGCGGATTGCAGGTTAAGGGCACCGCTACTCCCCGTCTATCACAGCCGAAAAAATTGTAATTGAACTATATAACATAGTTTCATTCGTGGAGCTGAGCGGGATCGAACCGCTGACCTGTACGTTGCGAACGTACCGCTCTCCCAACTGAGCTACAGCCCCTATTTATTCAAGTTGTGCATTTGAAGTCGTAAAAAAATAGGCTACGATCAAATTGATGCTTTATAGAGCAATACTATTGCAAGCGACCTATCAAGTTAGCTGATTTGCCTTCTTATGTCAATAATAATCATGTATCACTTTTTATTGAACTGCAACTTTTTAGAATCTTTTTTGTTGTTGATTTTCCGAATCCACACCAACTGCAGAAACCTAATTTATATTGGAGTAAAAGTATATGTTTATTTGATTGCACATTCAAATGTTACCTGTTAAATTGGCAAATGGTTCTAACACCAATTTTAAAGAAAATTGCTGTATTAGTCGCTCTCCCTTTCATTGGGGCATTAATTGCGCTTTTCGCATTCCATAGCTACTTACAGTGGACAGAGAATGATACTCGCTTCAGCTATCTGCTAATTATATGCGTTACATAGGCAAACGAACAAATTTTCGTCCATTTTGGTACACAGGTCCTTACTTTTTATATGCATATGAAAAAAGGATTACCATGAATGCGCAAACTCCATCTGATTCAACAATATATAAAACCAGTAGAGAAACTGGGTACTCAAACTATACATTAGGAATTTCAAAAGGCTTGGGTATTGAGTGGTTTATTAACGATAACTTTAGCTTTAGTGCTGAGTATTATGGTACAATATGGATGCGCTGGGGTGAGAGCCATAATTATAATATTAACACCATTAATGATGATTTATACTCAGAAGACAAAATAGACAATGAGTATATAATTTATGGAGGCGGCTTTGCTTCCGCACGAATGGGTATGTCTATGTACTTTAAATAATTTTGTGTTTTCTGTGTAATCGGACAGACTGCATCTTTATAATGTCGAGTTTAATACTGTATTCTAAGACAGACAATTCTGTGCGCGCATTGACTAACCCATGAATAGAAAGTAATTCCATTTATAAACATACCTATCATTTCAATTCAATCTTGTTTATATTGTATAAATTACAAATTAACACTGTAAGGATAAGCATTTTCTCATGAGAGCATTTAAATTATCAGCCTCGTATAACACTATCATATTCAGCATGTTGATCCTCGTTAATTTAGGATTATCAGGCAACAGCGGAATCGAAGCACTTCAATCAAATCCTGTATTCTATTCACCATTAGTCGAAACTCCAGTTACAGTAGAATTCAATCAAACTGGCAAGCATATAATTTTAAAACTATCAGTTGAAGACCTATCATCTTCACAGGTGGGATCATCCCTGCAGTGGCGGATTGAGGGCGAAGGCATTATCGGACAGGATGGTAAACCCGACCTGCCGGCGATCAGTCGTTATGTCACTGTACCTGATGCAGGCAAACTGTCGCTTTCCTATAAGATCAAAAATAAGAGACGAATAATCGCTTCAAAGCCAGTGAATTACACAGTTAATGAGAATGTCCATGATCTGATTCCATCCATGCAACATGCTTTTACCCGCGTTGATAATAATGCATTATTTCCATCACAACCTGTGACAATGAGCGAACCAATGATTATGCGTGGAGTCAGGATGGTTGCGTTGACTTTCTACCCGTTACAGTGGGACGAAGCAAATCAGGAGTATGTGGAAAATGTGAAATTTCAAGTTGATATAATTGCGCATCACGAAACGGGCAAAAACGAAGTTCGCAATGTTAATCGACAGCCTTCCAGAGGCTTTGACGTGTTAATTGACAATCTGCTCGTCAACCCCCCCACCAGAGATCGTGGACACCAATACTATCTCCCGGGTGGCTACCTCGTTGTTGCAGACGAAAACATACCCGAAGCAGTTCAGGAATTTATCGACTGGAAAAGTCATGTCGGACATAGAGTTGATCTGCTCAGTGTTGATGGTGGTGTCATTGAAGCAGAAGATCTTAGAAATAGGATTCAAGATGTATATGACGAAACTGGGTTTGAATTTCTGGTGATTATGGGTACGGATGATGCTGAACCACCATTACATATCCCAATGGACAGAACGTTTTACGACACTTATTACGCACAGCTTGAAGGTGAAGACATTCTGCCAGATGTAGCCGTCGGTACATTTAACTGCATAACCGAGGAAAACTTTATCTGTGCCATCCGTCGCTCAATTTCCTATCAATACACTCCATTCATGGAGAACACAGAGTGGTTTACTCGTGCTGGAATTGGTGTTGGTGCCTGTAGCGTTCCCAACGATCTATCTCCATCTTACACCGGAAAGTGGGTTACAGAAGTATTGTCACGAACTGAATTTGACGATATATCCACGAGTTATTTCTCTGACAATGCCGTTAACGATCCTTCACCCATGATTCAGGAACTTTATGATGAAAGAACAAATTTCATTTTAGTCAGGGCGCATATGTGGGACTTGGATGTTGATAATATTGATGTTAGCACAGTATATCCCTTTCAATTCCTCTGTAGCTCAGGTACAATATCACCACCGGACAATGGTGCTTTTAATTGGATATTTCGGCAGGGAACACCAGAAGATATGAAAGGAGCATCCGCTGGTTTTGGTCACCAATCAAGCCCGCGCACAAACGTTGCTAATGCGCTTGCAGGAGGGTTGGCGCAGTCAATGTTTATGTTCGATATAGGTAGCTATGGTTGGGCGCGTAACTACACAGTCGCGAACCTTGCAAGAGTGATGGTCGCTGATGGTGTGCAGCTCATGCCTTATTACTACTCACACTGGCGGTATTACGGCGATCCGGGGCAGGGATGCTGGGTGGGGGTTCCATCCGAAGTACAAGGATTTGATACAGACGAAACAATAAACCTGAATGCTACTTCCCTAAGAGTGCATGTGGACTTGGCAGATGGTGAAGATGCCGCAAATTCCTTGGTTACTCTTAGCCAGGGTGAAGACATTATGATTTCTGTTCATCCTCAGTTTGGGGATGCTTTGTTGGCTTGGGAATCTGGTGAATTGACCGAAGGAATCGCTTATTTGACTGTAACGAGTAAAAATACTGTTCCGCTAATAACGGAAATAGAAATCGTCGATAACCCGGTTTATATTGCCCTTACAGATTACTCATGGGATGATGAGCAAAATGGAAATGGAGACGGTGTGCCTAATTCTGGTGAATCGGGAACTATTAATGCGACCTTTACTAACATCTCCGAGGATAATAATATTCAACTTGTAAATGTTACATTGGAGTTAATTTCAAGTTGGCTCGAAATTGTGGATTTTGATGGCGCTGGTGTGAATGAGTTACAAGCAGGGGCTTCCATAATTATTGACGATCTTAATGTCACTGTCAGAGATGGATGTCCGGATCAAACAATTTTAAATGTAGCTTTTCAAGTTGGGCATAATCAACCTGCAGGGCAATATCAGGCAGGTCTATCATTTAAGAACGAAGCTTCCTCCTTCAGTGTGAGCAATACTGAGGGCGAACTTGTTCCGGATGAACAATCTGATCTGTCAATAATTATTTCAAATCGTGGGAGCATAGACAGCAGCCCAATTAATGCTCGATTAGAATCACTCGTTCCCTTTGTGGTGGTTGTCGAAAATGACCGCGATTATCCCGGAATTGAAGTAGGTTCAGAAGCCCAACAGAACAACAACGCTTTTGTGGTAGAGACCAACGCAAACACAATCGCGGGTTCGGTAGCATGGCTTAGAATTATTCTTGAAGGTGGTGGGGTGTTGGATACGTTGTATTTTACCATGCAAGTTGGCGAAGCTGAAGAGGGTGATCCTCTTGGTCCTGACAGCTATGGTTATATTGCCCTGTCGAACAATGATGATAATATTGAATGGGCGGAAGCTCCCGAATATGACTGGATAGAAATCTGCCCGTGGCTCGAGGCAGACTTTGAAGGCAGGCAAATAATGGAGGACATTGATGACGAAGAGGATTACTCCGAATTAATTGATATTCCGTTTCCTTTTCGATATTATGGAGAGGAGTTTCGGCAAATTACGGTGTGCAGCAACGGTTGGATCGCCGCAGGTGATCAATCGGACTTAAAAAATCAACAGAATTGGTTGCTCCCCGGAATTGATGGTGCGTATGGTATGATGGCGGTGTTCTGGGACAGACTACATTTCAATGGTGAAGAGGATGGAATCTGTGTGTATTTAGATGAAGCGGAGGGGAGGTTTATCATCGAATGGAATGGCAACGTTGAGGAAGATCGCGAACCAAATCAAAATGCGTTTCAAGTAATTTTGTATGATGCCAACAGACATGTTACTCCAACCGGTGACAGCCCAATCTTATATCAATATAGAACCGTAAATAACGTGCAAGATCATTGGGAAGCTAACGCTGGAGCTTCGGTGGGCATATCCTCGCCGGTAGGCTTAGATGGATTGACATACACATATTGGAACGAATATCCAGTTTCCTGCTCGAGGATAATAGCTGAAACAGCCATCCTCTGGTCTACGATCAGTTATGCACCTCTTGCATCGATAAGTGGCAGGGTTGATCGCTGGGTTGACAGCACAGCGGTTGCAGGCGCTACAGTGCGCACTTCAAACGGATTTCAAACTACGACCTCGGGTGATGGTTCGTACCGCATAGTTGGATTTGAGCCCGGACAGTTTGATCTGACTGTTTTCGCCGATAGGTATGGTGAGATTGTGGTTGAAGGGTTAGAAGCCGAAGAAGGTGAGGCGATTGACCAGGATGTTATACTGCCGCATGTGTGGTTAAATACATCGCCTGACTCGATAGAATTTTATACTATAGTATGGAATGTTATTGGAGGCGATTTATTAGAGTTATCTGCGACTGGTGAGGGCGTATGTAATTTCAGTCTCAGTTATAATCTTGACGAATCAGAGATTAACCCAGAAGGCTTAGATTGGGGATTTTTCGAAAGGGACACGACAATTTTTCCAGGAGACACAATATTTTTTGCATTACTAATTGAAGACATGGGCGAAAACAATAATGAGGATGAGTACTATTTTCATGTTCAAATAGACACTGACAACCCACAAGAAAGGCTATTAGTTCCTGTCTATCTTTACGTAACCAGTGTAGATGAAGATAGTCCGATATTAGATGCATATGAATTATCAATACCTTATCCAAATCCATTTAATTCATCAGTAAACGTATCATATGTCGTACCAGCGAAATCACACGTTTCGTTAGTGCTGTATGACCTCTCAGGCAAGGAGGTTCGCACTTTAGTTAGTGGTCAATATTCGGCAGGAAATCACACAATGACCATGCAGGCGGATGGTCTTGCCACTGGAATTTACTTTGTCCGGATGGAAGCGGGGGAGTTTGTCGCTACTCAAAGATTATTATTGTTAAGATAAAGGAAATTTATGATTACTGGATCAGAAATTGAAGCACTGTTTAGAATTAACTTCAATGTTCTCCGGTTTAGTTTTAAGGACATAACTGAGGAACTGGCACTGGTCCAACCACAGCCCGCAGGAAATTGCATTAATTGGATACTGGGACATTTATTAGTATCGCGCGATAATGTTTTTTCTTTGATTGGTCAGGATAAAATATTAACTACAGAGCAGTCAGAGCCTTATCGACGGGGTGTCAAACCAAATGAAGTGGATAGGTTTATGAAGTTATCTCAGCTTCAATCAATCCTTAAAAGGACGCCTAAAAGAATAAAAGATGGCTTGGAAAGTCTAACAACAACAGAACTTGCAGCGGTTGATGACCTTGATGAATCGCTTAGCTATCGGTTGACATTCCTGCATTTTCACGAGGTTTATCACTGTGGACAGATTGGTCTGCTCAGACGATTGGTCGGGCTTGAAGGCGTCATAAAGTAGTAGTGCTGATCTTGCAATTGACTAATTTTCACCTGTTGTCAAAACTTGTTTTATCCTATTTTGTAATTACACTGTTTAGCTTATCAAGCTTATGTTTTGCTCAAGGCGTGTCCGCCAATTCAGGAAAAAAAATCACCTTTCACAACAGAGACGGTTTAGACCGGGCAACAGGTGGATTAGAAATATTCGCTGAGCCGGTATCTGCTGATGTATATATTAATGGGAAACTGGCAGGAATTACTCCCTTGACCCTCGAGAAAGTTGTAACGGGCAGTTATGAAGTCAGGATAAAGGCGAAGGGATACAGCGAATATCGAACCCACATTGATATTATACATGACCAATTCACAGTGGTAAATGTAACACTTTCCCGCGCCCATCACATTGCCTGGCAGCAGAGCCGCACGGTAGCAATTCAATCTTCGATGCTTATCCCGGGTAAAGGTCAAGTAGATCTCGGGTACAGCCGTGGCTGGACATTTTTCTTTGGTTTTGCGGCTGCAGGATGGTATGGGTATTATCAGTTTCACAAGAATGAGGATGAACGCGATAAATTTAATGAGGCAAAGGCAGCCTATGCCATCGCTGAAAATCCTGAATCTGCGAGCGTTGAGTATGGTCGTATGATGAGTGCTCGTGATAATATGAGCACACACCAACAACAGTATGAATATGCTTGGTTGGCAATGGGGGGAGTTTGGGCGATTAATATGTTTGACGTATTGTTCGTCGCAGGACGTGAGCCTGTGATAAATGCGTTTGGATTAGGAATGAGAATCACACCCGAAATAACACCTACATATTTCACGCTGAAGCTATGGTTCTAAAAATACTAAACTTAAAGTCAACTTATAATTATTTGTAACATTATATTATTTACGCGGTTACATTTTAGTAAAATTTTATTATTCCAGAAACACCACATTTTATTTTTCAAAAGCGATTAATTTTGCTTAGGATGTTGATATTCACGCCAATATTTTTACTTTAATATTACACAATCAGAGTATAAATATTTCGATATTGAAGGAATTGTATTGCCAACCTCATATAAAGGTAAGCCCGCAGAAGTCAGGGCACTTAATACATTAATCCGTCTTATGCGCGGATCGGACAGTATGTCGCAGTATATAAAAAAATGTACGGCGACTTATGGACTTACGAGCAGTCAGTTTGCCGTGCTCGAAGCTTTGCATCATATTGGACCTCTATCACAAACCCAATTAGGGATTAAAATCTCTCGTAGTCAGGCGGATATTACCACAATTATTGATAATCTCGAGCGTAAAACATTGATCGAGCGAAATCGGGGTGTGGTAGATCGTCGCACTGTGACCATAACATTGAGCAAAGATGGCAAGAAACTGATAAAAGCATCATTTCCTGAACATCTTGACAGAATCGTGAAGGCTTTTAAGGTTCTAAAGGCTTGGAAGCAGGAAGAGCTTGGACGTATATGTAAGAAATTAGGACAGTCACTATCCGACCGAAACTAAGATTTGCTAATAAAATAGAGTAAAAATTGTGTTAAAATTTCTAAAAAAAATATATAAAGAAATTTCTCCCAAAGAGCTTTCTGAGCGAATGAAAGAGAAAAAACTAAATTTGATTGACTGCCGAAATGAAGATGAGCTTACCATAGCCAGTGTAAAGGGCTTTATCAATATCCCGATGCATGAGGTTCCAAGCCGTATGAGTGAGTTTAATAAAGACGAAGATAACTATATAATGTGTCGCTCGGGACAGAGATCTGCGGAAGTGTGCAGATATTTGCATCAAAATGGTGTTGGGGATGTGTATAATGTAACTGGAGGCATCCTTGCTTGGGCAGACGAGGTTGATTCTTCGATACAGAAGTATTAGAGGATAAGGAAATATCTATACTATCCTTATAACAAGAATAATTTGTTGCGTGTTGTAAGCCGGATTGTACCGAATCACTAACATATTCGGTCTATTTCAGTTTTTTAATAACAACTTTGATTGCATGTAAATCCCTTATTATCACGGTTTTTCCGCGAATTATAGTTGCAAGGCTCGTGTTTGATGCAGTACTTGAAACCAGACCTGGTGAACTAGAGTTCGTATGGTTGGCATAATTTACATTCTGGTTAATTAGTTGTTTCACGTTTCCATCCTTCAAAAGTTCTATTATCTTCAATTATTGATTGCTGACCCTGTTGGATTCTACTCAATTCACCTTCTGTTGAAAATAGTATGCTTGTCCACTAGTTGACTCAATGATACTTCTTTTATTAGAATATGATAAGGAGCGATTTTTCCCAATCTCTCTCAGTATATCCCATCTTTCAGTTAAAAGCATTTCAATTGCAAAGTCATCATATAGATTTTTAATTTCTGTATAGAATGTGTCATTAGGTTTTTCAATGGGTAAACCTAATAACCCAGCTTCACGTCGATGAATAGTATAATCATGACTTCCAGATTCAGAGCATAAAAATGCAACAATTTTATCTATATCAGTCTCAGCAATTCCTGTTTGTAATAATAATTTTCTAGAAAGCATTTAAATCTGAGATTTTGATCTATAAACTTCACCTCATACTAACGGGTGTACTTGTTTAGAAAGTTGAATAATAAGATCTGCTATTGATTGTGAACTTGGATTATCCATGTTTGTTTTAGCAAGTTCTATAAACCCATTTACTGCTTCAACACTTACAGGTACTCTTGCTTCGGGGGGAGCGCCTTCAATTCTAAGATTTAGTGCAGTATTGACTGATGGGTCAATTGGACCTAAAGTAGCCTGCTTAGAATTATGATAGGATTTGCACCAATAGATATCAATGTACCTGCACTTTGCGCCTTGTTAGGGATTATCACCTCAAAATGTTCGCAAAATTGACGCATTAAATTTACGATTGACCAAGCAGCAAGTGTACTACCACCACGTGTGTAAAGAACAAGTGTAATTCGGTCTACAACTCCGATTTCATCCAAGATATTAACAAAATAATCATAAGTTTCTGGATGAATTTGAGTTTCCAAACCCGGTCTATCGCCAGTAACATACAATATAGCTTTAGATGTTCATTACCCATCGGGTGATCTGTTACGGAGAAGCACTGCGGAGAGTTTTGGACTTAAAAGCATCGGTGTAGTGCTTTCAGGGATTGGACGAGATTGTTCGGTTGGTGCGAGCTATATTCACAGTGCAGGTGGAACCGTGATTACACAAGATCCGAGGACTACGGCGGCTCCATTTATCCCTCAACATGTAAAGGAGACAAATCCCGATTCAATCCGTGTACTTCTTCAGGATATCCCTGATGCTATCATTGAAGCTGTAAACCTTTTAAATGAATCGTAGATTTCAAACCTCTATAACGAATTAATATGTCACCTTATTTCTTTCTAATACAGCTATAGTTTCAATTTCTGTGGTGTTTGGGAACATGTCGATAGGTTGAAAATACTTTGAAGTATAATTTTTTAGCATACGTGTATCTCTTGCTAACGCTGCAACATCACATGATACGTATAAAATTAATCCAGGGCCTTTATCGTTAAGAAATGAGATAGTCCTTCCATGTATGCCTGAGCGAGGAGGATCAATTACTGCACAATCGTATTTTCCTTCGGGATAGTCCAATTTAGAAAATTTTCTCAGATTAATACGGCTGAATCGAACAGCAAGATGCTCTCGTTTTGCAAATTGTTTGCCGAAGGTCACCATCGATTTCGAAGATTCCAAGACCAACGCCTTCCAATTATCATCGATTGACGCATACTCTAGCGCAAAAGCCCCATAGCCACCGTACATATCTATTATTGAAGAATCCTTAGGAATGATGTCCGTTACAGTTTTTCGTAGCACGGAGGCGTTAAAACGGTTAGTCTGAGTAAATGAATCCAGCGGCAGTGACATAGATTTTTCACCAACGTCAACGCGAATCCGTGTATCTCCTGCTTGATTCATAGTTCTCGATGAGAAAAATCTGAGGTCGTAATCAGCGATATACTTGATCTCCCACCCGGCAAACTTACCTTGAGTTACTAATTGATGCAATGCTTCGAGGTAATCAGGTGATTTGGTATCTGTGAAAATAATCACCACAGATTTGCCATTCCCATTGTCTCTAATTAGTAGTCTAAATGAGCGGTCATGAATGTCATATCTGAGAGTTGGCAGAGCGTTTTGAATATGAACGATACTGTCACGAATACTTTTAGCACCCAGGTGACAGTCATTTATTGGTAAAAATCCGTTTTGGGAAATGTATCCTATTTCGAATGCTCCCTCTTTCAGTTCAAGATGCAGCTCCAATCGATCCCGGTAATTCCATTGCATGGGCGAAGGGATAATTTTGCGAACATCCGGTTCAGCAATCTTGCCAATCCTGCGCAGTGTTTGCCGGAGGTGTTCTGTTTTCCAGCTAAGTTCAGCAGAATATTCAAACGTTCCAAGTTTGCAACCTTCGCATCCTTCTGCGTAATGAGGGCAGGGATGGTCGGTTCTGTGCTCGGAGGCTGTGACTATCGTTTTTATCTTGCCAAATACAACGCTCTTTTTGGAGGAGGTATCAAGCACAGCAGTAACTGTATCACCTAGCAATGCGCCCTTGATCATGGCTACCTGACCGGATGGCAGGCGACCCACGCCGAGGGCTTCGGAAGACAGGTCAGTTATTTTTATTTTGTTAGTGGGCATTTTGCATGATTAGTTTAAATATTGCAATATTGATAAATCCCGTTCTTTTCGTTCATCCGATATTCCTCTACCCATAGAAAGAACATCATAGCGTCCAGATATAGCTAAAAATAGTGCTGAGGAAGAAATATCAGTGCCGATTATTTCGAAATTTGAGGTAATACGTGGCAATCCGCGTTTACGCGCTTGCTCCTCAATCATCATTGTCAGCGAGTATGCCTCCTGACCGGTGGAAGCGGCAGCAGACCAAATGCGAACTGGATGACCAGCAATTGCCTTTTTTAGAAGATCTGGAACAATATCTGATTCCAGGTAATTCCAGCAATTTTCATCGCGGAACCAAAATGTCTCATTTGTGGTCATAGCATCTACCACTCGGTCTCTAATTTTTCCATCAAAGGATTTGATAGCCTCCCCATGAAACTCAAAAAACGAAGTGCATCCAAATTCAATTACCAAATCTGATAGTCTCGTTTCAATTAAGTAGTCTTTGCCGTCGGATAGATGAATTCCACAATGTTTCTCGATGTAACTTTTCATTAATGTGTATTCTTGCGACGTAACCTTAATTATCATCTTGAATACTTTCTTGCCAAATAATTAATGCGGTCTGCTAACTTGGACAGTGGAATTTCTTCGTGTGCTAATCCTCTTTTTGATACAGAGCCAGGCATACCCCAAATCAAACTACTATCTTCGTCTTGAACAATTGAATGACCCCCCTTTATAGTGATTTCAGCCACCCCGTCACTGCCATCATTTCCCATTCCAGTTAGTATTATGGATAATATATTACCTCCATAAACTTTAGCAAGTGAACTGAACAACACATCAACAGAGGGTTTACAACTTTGCACAGGAGGAGTATCTGTTATTCTAATTGAAGTCGAATGTCGGGTACCGGTAGCAATCATATGCTTCCCACCAGGAGCGAGATACATATGCCCAGGCTCAACTCCCATCTGGCTTTGTCCCTCTACAACAGTGATTTTTGAATTTTTGTCTAACTGTGCTACCAGGGTTGCGGTAAATACAGGTGGCATATGTTGAACAGCTAATATTGGAACGGGAAGATCTCCGACAATATCCGGAATTAATTTCCCGAGCGCATTTGGACCACCCGTCGAGACGCCGAGTGCAATAACATCAATTTTATCTGGGATGTGTGATTTAGTACTTTTTTGCCTTATGGGCTCATCAACTACAATAGCCCTTTTATTTGTAATAGGACTTTCGGTAATTTTCCGACGCTCAATTTTTGAACTACTCAAAAATCTATTGTGGTCGAGATTTTTCTTACTCTTTAAAGCGTTAATTACAGGCAATAGGGCACTTCTCAGAAGTCTTAAGCTCTCTGAGGGTGAGGCAGAATCTGGCTTGGCGATAAAATCCATTGCTCCAGTAGATATAGCAGTCATAGTTAGCTCAGCATTACCACGTCCGCTCCCGCTAACCATCAAAACTTTAACGTCTGGATTTCCCCTCTTCAAATGGCGTAGAGTCTGGAGACCATCCATCTCTGGCATATTTAAGTCAAGTAAAATAAGATCAGGATGAAATTTAGAAACTTTTTCAAGAGCTACCCGACCATTTTGGGCAATTTCTAATTTCACATTTGGGTCAATTGAAAGCAATACCCGTTTTAATATACTTCTATAGGTAGCTGAGTCATCTACAATCAGCAGACTGAAATTTCTTGTGCTCATTTCGGTGTAATAAATTTATGTCTAATTATGATATAATTAAAAGTGATATTATAGCATCACGATCGGTTAAAATAATGGTAATTCTTATAAAGTCCAATAAAATTTAACTCAATGGTATTATAAAATTGATAATTTGATAATAAAGTATAAAAGTTAAAACTTTGGAATCGAATTCATTGCCCGGTCGAGAACGACAGAAAGATCAAGCATTAATATTAGTCTGTCATCCAGTTTTACGACTCCATTAACTACACCACTTCTCCCCTCTGAACTGGATGCAACTGGTGGTAAGATTTCCTTTTCATCAACTTCAATTACCTCATCCATGCGATCAATTATCAATCCAACAATATCTTCCCCGATCCCGGTGGAGTCAATACCTGAATCTGAGTCATGCACCGCCAACTCTGTTACAGTTTTTAGGATTAACAATCTCGTGCCGTCCACGGATTTGCGTAAATTCTTATCAAGGTAAACATTTAGATCTATTACGGTAACTATTTTACCTCTTAAATTGACCAGTCCTCTAAATTCTGGGGGTGCAGCAGGAATTGGACTCAAGGTCATTTGGCGATACACTTCCTTTACTACCCTGATATCCACCGCTAACATAATATCTTCAACGATGAAAGTTGTTAATTGCTTAATCATGTATTTGCCTTAATTAGAATTATGCATATTTATAATATATTATTAAGTTTTTCGAGCATTCTCTCTTTGTTCACTTTAATTTCCCAGTCGTTAAATCCAGCCTCGATGCCTCTTCGCGCACTTTCCTCATCGCCGATAGATGTTACTGCCAATACCGGTAGATTTTTCCAACGATCATCAGAACGGATAGACTTTATAGTTTCCCACCCGTCCATATTTGGCATTATTATATCGAGTATCACACCATCAAATTCTCTCGCTGCCAAAATCATCAATGCCTGTTCGCCATCCGAGGCGGTCTCAACCTCAAAACCAGCTGACTCAAGATAATCTTTTTCAATCAGGCGAAAGAATGGTGTATCATCAACAACAAGAATTCGCTTTTTCCGCTCCTTAGATTTTCTAAGATGATTTTGACCCTTCTCAAATTCAGGATCAGCCATCTCAAAAAGCTTGAATATATCAGGCATAAGCGTAATCTTTTCATTCAGTACTGCTGTACCAAATAGCCCAGGCGCAATTATTGATTTGGTGTCAAGCTCAATTTCGGTCTCAATAGTGTCAATAACTTTGTTAATGACGATTCCCATTGGTCTCTGGAGTAATTTTGGTACCATAATGCCAACAAGGTCAGTATTTGTACGTTCAGGTCTGGATATTGGTAGATAATCCTCCAAAAACACGAGGCGCAGGTTCTCGCCGCGATACCTCAAGAACGGTCGATCTTCAATCCACTCAATATCTTCGTAGGGTGTTCTTTCGAGACGTTGGATAAGTTCTAATGGAATTGCAAACTGTTCATGTGTACCTATATCAAAAAGTAACAATGCAAGTTGCTCAGCTGCTTCTTTGCTGTCCGAACCGTCTGATTTAGCAGCAACTTGCTCTTCAAAGTTATCAACACCGGTTAGGGATGCTATACCCGCGGTGTCGAGAATAAAAGCCACGGTTCCATCACCCATGATAGTTGTACCACTGAAGCATCTCATCCGCTGGAGATAGCGTGGTAGCGGTTTAACTACTATTTCCTCAATCGAATCTACGCTGTCAACCTGAACCGCAAATTTTGCTAATCCAGATCGAAGTACAAGTATACGCATGGGGACTTTTCCGTTTTCAGAAGGGGAATCTGATTCGGGATCTTGATCTTTTACTTCCATTGATTGTAAGCCTAGAACTTCATTCAGGTTTAGAAGTGGTAGCAGATCATCACGCAGTCTAAGCACTCTACGGTCTTGAATAAATTGAATTCTCTCTTTAAAATCATCGGGCTTTATCCTCACCAGTTCTTGTAAGTTTGCATCAGGGACTATGAATCGCTGTCCTTTCGATCTAGTAACTAAGCCATTTACAATTGCTAAGGTCAAAGGTAGAACTAATTTTATAGTGGTTCCAACCCCTATTTCAGATTCAATCTCGACGGTGCCCCCAAGCTGTTCAATGTTGCTGCGCACGACATCGATTCCAACACCGCGACCACTGACCGAAGTTACTTTATCGGCGGTAGAAAGACCAGCCTTGAAGATGATACGAAGTTTATCCTTTTCAGACATAGTTTCTGCTTCAGCTGCAGTAATTTGACCAGTTTCAATAGCCTTGTTCACCACCTTGTCAACATCTATTCCTCGTCCATCATCACCTATGTTGATATGTACCCAGCCACTTTCGTGGTAAGCATGAATACGTATTATCCCTTGACGGGATTTTCCGATTTTCTCTCTTTCACCAGGCTTTTCAATAGCGTGATCAACGGAATTTCGGACTAAATGAGTCAATGGATCAATCAGTAATTCAATGATTGTCTTGTCGAGTTCAACATCTTCGCCATCAGAGATGAGATTAATTTCCTTACCATTAGCTCGACTTATGTCTCTGACGATTCGTGGAAATTTACCAAACAGTGCACCAACGGATTGCATCCTAAGTTGCATGATCCTTTCCTGCATCTCGCTTGTGACCCAGGAAATGTGGTTCAAAACAGGACTTAAACCCGGTGTATCTTTCACCAAATGGTGCATAGTCTGCATCAATTGATTTCTACCGAGGACTAACTCCCTAGCAATATCAACTAAGTCATTGAGTTGACTAATATTAATCCGTAGTTTTTCTTCGGTTTGAATTTGTAGTTTCGGAGATTTTTTCCCGGATTTACTCTTCGCGGGTTTAGTTTTTTTTGTATCATCGCTCTCAAAAAAATCAGCTTTTGAATCCATGTTAACGTGAAAGAGATATTTACCTGTTTCAGAAATTTTTCTCAACTCACTATTTGTTATAGTAAATTCACTAAATGGTAATGACTCGTCTTCAGCTTCATCATCCAAATCAGGCTCATCTGTTTTTTCAGGCTCAGCTTCGGTTGTGGTCGATGTTTTCCCAGTTCGAAGATCTATTATCATCTTCACGACATCAGCAATTTCCATTTCATCACTGCCCTCAACATCCTTGAGCATTTTCCAGAGCTTATCTATTCCCGCTAAGAGACAGTCAATCAATCCTGAAGTAACACCAATTTCTTTATCTCTTAGCAGCGATAACAGGCTTTCCATCTCATGACTTACCTGACCAATATTTTTTAGACCAAAAAATCCTGAAGCACCCTTCATGCTGTGAACCGCTCGAAATATCCGGTTTACGACTTCGCCTTCAACGTCATCACCCATATCTTCCAGCTCGAGCAGGTCTGGCTCTACATCCTGCAAATGTTGTTCGGACTCTTCTACAAACTCTACTAATAGTTCTCTGTCATCCATCATGATGAAATTTCCTTATGGTCAATTTCCAATTGCTCTTTGAGATTAAATATATCGAAGATTTTATTAAGCGATTCGTCTAAATCAACAAGTTTGAGTGATTTATTTTGAGATGAGATTTCTTTATTTAGGCCAAACAGAAGAGAAATGCCGCTACTGTCAATTGTGGAAACTGATTTCATGTTAATTATAATATCATTATAATTGGATGATTTACTCAGTTTTTTTAGCATTTGATCTCTATAATCAGCTAAATTATCAGAGATAAGATCTTGATCAGGTACAAAAAAAAGTGTTTTATTACGAATGTACGACTTCATGTTTTCCCCAAATAAGTAAATTTGTTTTCCAGCTTAACGAGTTTACGCCTAATGGCTCAATAATTGAATAATCTAAAGCTTGTCTATACTTTATTTACCCTTTTTCCATCGAGCGATTCTATTAATTGCTTCTTCCACAGCTTCAACAATATCTTTAATTGTAATTGGCTTTATAAAATAATCGTCAAAGCCCGCTTCTCGGCATTTTACCAAATCGAATACAGAACTGAATCCAGTAATAGCAAAAAAGAAAGCGGTTGGTCGTTCACGCTTCAAACGCTTGCACAGCTCAATACCGTTCATTCCAGGTAAGTTTATATCTAGAAAATATATATCTATTTTCTTATTCTTGACAAATTCAATTGCTTTTCGGCATCCAGCACGCTTTCTACATCAAAGTCCATGCGTCTGAATGCCTTCTCCAGCATCTAACATATCATCTCTTCGTCATCAACGATTAAAATTTTCCGGTCATTTCAAATTACTCAAAAATATTGACTTAATTAAACAATTAATCATTGTCAGAATTACTCTTAGCAATTATTGTCCTGCAAATAAATTCTTCCGCTACCCTACGATATTCTACGAATAATTCTCGAACAAATTTATATCCCAACAACAATTGAATACTATCTTAGATATAAATGCAAATGAACCGTCATCTCATTGTCTGTCTGCTCTTAATGTGTGTAAAAAGTATCTTTAAACTTATCCATAAAATAGGTATAGATGATAATATTAAGGTAATAATAGCCTGCATATGATAGTGCTGTATTGTCCAGCTCACCATGATAAAGCCAGAGCGTGTTAGTGAGATTGTAAATACGATAACAATAAAAAGCAAAATGCGATGTCGTATCCAATTAGTTATAATAAAATAGGTAACTGATATTAATACCAAACCCCTTGCTATAATCCAAATAAATTCAGGCGAAGTAAGATTCCCTGATGACACACCTATATATGCGACAATTGATCCAGCAATCAGTAGAACAGCGAGCCATCTTACCCAATATTTCGCAAAACTGCTCCTTATCAACATGACAAAAATTATTACAATTGTGCTTTGTGAGATCGATTGAAAGGCTTCTGCAAAATTACCAAATGCAATTGAATACATTGATAGCGTACCAATTGATTTTAATTCAAAATTATGTACAGGCAAATTGAACCATTCTGTGGCTGCGCTCAACACCCATCCTACACCCACAACCAGCCCCACAGAGCCAATGAAGATGCTCAATTCATTCAGTCGATCCTGCTTTGATTGATTACTTGATGTCCATGGGCTTTGTCCATAATTACTGCGAATTAGTGCCTCCGCTAAGCTGATGCCTACTACAATGAAGAGCGAGGGAGCTAAAACTTCAAAGATATCTGTTAGTGACGCATTTAAGAGAAATTTGCTTAATGGTACGCTGCTATTGTAATTGAAATATAAAGAAGGAAGTTCGTTCAGCTTACTCATCGTGAGCACAAGAGCTGACAATCCCCCTGCAATCCACCCAGCTTTCCAGCTGATTTTCTGCTTTATGACATTGTGTCCGAGCGACCACAATGCGTGAATGGTCAACATAATTATTAGTCCAAAGCTCAGTATTTGGACTATCAGATATCTGCTGGATTTTTCCTTTTCCCACCTGAGCCAACCTTCAGGGATGGTTAAACTGCGACCAACGCTGACATGAACTTCATCCCCATGAACGTTCCCACTATGCGTGTAAAATGCTTCGCCGACAACATAAGTCGTATCTCGCCAATTAAAGAAATGATCTTTTCTTGCAGGTCGTTGACGCGTGTTTTCTGCCATCATTACAAATTGATCGAAATAGATCTCTTTTTGCTTAAATACTTCATAAGCCAGTGTGCGGGCTGAATCGAGCGACAGCTCAGCGCCAGAAGTAGTGTCAGAATAATCTTGCCAAAACGAAGGTGTCCCTCGATGTTTGTCAATCGCACACCGATATCCTTCAGTTTCAAACTCTTTTTGAAGGTGAATCATCCATAATGAGTATGAATATTTTCCTTCCTCGAACAGTATATTCTTAGCAACTTCTATATCTCCATATTTGTGCAAATAGGAATTCATTGCACTCTTGGAAATTCGGTAGTTATCATAGTCGCTCAGCAACCATTCAGTATCAATGATTGAGATCAAATATTCTTCCGGGTCAATTCCATATTTATCCTGTAAGCCAGATTTTGCAGTCTCGATTGCTTCGGATCGTGAAACAATTGGATTGTATGAATCGCTAAGCTCAGGTTTGGTTGGAAACAGAGCTATTATTATTCCTGCTAAGCCAACGATGAAGGCAATTTTACGCGATGAAGGTGACATTTGATTATCTTGGGCATTGGGCAGATTCAGCTCTTTTGGAATAATCTTATTTTTCACGCGAGGCTTTAACTGCGGCGGATTGATAACGTTTCTGTTCAACAGATCCTCAACAAGTCCAAACTTTTTGGTGCGCAGGTATATAATCAGAGCAATAATTGCAGGGATGGCGAGGACAACGCTCACTGCGAGCCCGGAAATCCACAAATAAATACTGTCTGATTGAAACAGAGCGATATCGATCAGCACAACATCCATCACAAAGTGCCAGACAAGGGTCGCCCAAATACCGAAACGTAGCATTACAACACCCGCGATGATCCCGATGATGCCAACTTCAATCCCGCGGGCGAATCCAGGCTCTTGCGCATAAAACGAGTGCATAAAGCCCCAGATAAATGCTGGAATAATCACTGCGAGGAATTTTGATCTTGTCAATCTGAGAAAAAGCGATATACCGAACATGCGAAACATGAACTCTTCTGCCAATGCCGCTCCGAGCGAGATTGCCAGTGGATATATCCATGGCATCCATGTTGAGACTGTGTTTGAAAAATCTATATTGGCTGGTGCCCAAATGCCAAATTTTTTGCCAATTATGTAATAAAAGACCATGAATCCGAACACGACAGCTACCATTAAATAGCCGACGAAGGTGGCTTGAATAAATTCTGATGAGCGATACCCCCGCTTGGTCAGTAGATTGTGCAGGGCAAGTTTTGTTGGATAGTCCCGGCGATAAAGCATTTCACCGGCACCGATCATGAGAATGATCACCAAAGCTGCTTTTAGGCTGATGATCAGATCAATGATAATGGACTCGCTGAGGAATGCTGACATCGACTTGGTGGTGTCAAAGCCTGACATGGTGATGGGCATGGAGTTCAAGGTCATCGCAAACTTTGCAACAGCGAGGATACCACCAAGCAAAAAAGCAGTCTTCCATGGCACTTGACGCTGTCTTATGTGTCGGAAAAAATAGAAAAACATCATCACGAGGATCAGAAATGAGAGTGCATTGGCGATATTTTGATACATATCATTATCGCTGCGCAGATTCCGAAATTTTCGCATCCACGACTCAGGGACCTTCAATGATTTTGAATAGCCTGAGATAACAGCACCTTGCATACGTAAGTCAATCCTGTAGGGTGCATCTGCGACTCTAAAGTTTATTAGCTCATATGTAAAGGTGTGGTCACGCCGGTAGGGACGATCTTCGCTATTAACCTCAATGTATTCCCAATATTCAAGGTCGATATTGAGTTGATTTATTAAAAATGCTTCAACCATGATTTTCGCTACCTCAGGGCTGAGGGTTGAGCCAGAGTCCTCCTCCGCCACCGTTCGATTGAATGCGATCACTTCACCAGCCGGATCAATTCTCACCCAGTATTCAAGGCTTTGCAGTGGCTCAAAAAATCTTACCTTCCAATACCAGAGGTCGAGGCTGTCGAGAGCGAGTTCGGTCAATCTTTCGACTCCGAGTTCCATATCTATGAAGTGCTTTGCCAGCCCTTGCCCAGTGAAAATAGCGGTCTGTGTATACTCGGATACGTCAAAGTTGCGTTCGGTCAGATAATTCTGAGCCTGCTCAATGGCTTCTGTGCGTGAAACTTGAATATTGAGGGCAACTTCGGGAAAAGCTGCACGGTAATTTGTAATACCATAAATAAGTGATATAACAGCGATGGCTGAGAAGTAGATTATAAAAGTGCGGTTTGAAACAGAGCGTTTCATTCAAGGATCAACCTTTCACAAGTTATTAATTAGCATTGATAAGCTGTTAAAGCGGTAATCTTCACAGCAAAACGTCATACAATATAATTGACTTTGGTTGGCAACTTCAAGCTATGATTGGGATTATAGTTTAACTATCGATTTCGATGTGTTTGTTACACATTGATGATAGGGTGGCGCAGGCGTTCCATTCAAACAACCTTATGCACCATACTCTTACTGCCGATTTGAATCATCACAAAATGAATCCCACTTTGATCGGATCTTCAGGAGTAATTGTGATTGCCCATCTTCATTCTACCTGAATGAATTAGGTCAACTTGCTTCCCGCCATTATCAATTATCTTCACATCAACATTGTTAACCGTGTTTGCTTCGATTGAAATGTTCAATAATCTGTTAAATGGATTCGGGTAGGTAATAAACTCTAAACCAAGTGAATGAGTAATGGCTCTGACATTCCACTAATTTTCCATTGCCCCAACCGGAATTTATATGTAATCCGCCAATCACATAATCATCTACACCGTCACCGTTATACCACCATGGCTATGGTGTTGATTGGGGAGAGGTGCCTGTATCCGCAGGAGTATTTCCTGCGGATCGTACTCTCGCGCCAAGCCAACCACGACCGAAACAAGGAGAGCGATTAATATTACTAAAATATTCATCACTCTTATCCATAACTTAAGTCTATATAAATAATACCTATAATATACTGGAAAAGATGAATTTGTCAATTGATAAAATTTATTTCTTAATTCAGGAACATTTTTAATTATAAGCTGTGTAACTAAAAAAAGACAAGCTTATATAAATTGTAATCTGAAAAGGTATAAAAAAATGAAGAAAATAGAATGGCTCAAATTTTTCGCTACGGTGGCGATAACTCTTGGATTGATGATTTCCATTGCTCCAGAAAGCTATGCTGGCGAAAAAGAAAACTTAAAAAAAACTAAGGTGTTGGTCGAATTTGCCGAGGCAAAAGCAGATGGTGATAAAGGTGGCTTTATAGGGATTTATCCAGCCGAAATAGGAGATAACACACGTGAAGCCTTGGACTTTAAGGGTGATGGCATCTTAGTCCACGAAATAGTTGAGGGTGGTCCTGCCGAAAAAGCAGGGCTTGAGGCAGGTGACATAATTGTTGAATTGGGTGGCAAAAAGCTCAAATCTATGAAGGATTTGCGGAAAGTATTGTCAAAGCATGATCCCAACAGCAAGATAAAAGTGTTGGTTATGCGTGATGGCGAAAAGGAAAAGTTCAAAGTAAAACTCGGTGAAAGACCTTCCGCATTTTACGGTAAATTCAACTTATGAAGATTTGATTAATGACCAGTTATGGTAGGGTAAGTAGGACTAAAGTGGTAATAAATTTATTAATTCGTTTTGGATTGTACGCTGGATAATGCTACCCGTAACTTTGCAGGCATTGTCTTGGTATCTTCCGTTACGTCAATGGCAATATGAGTACTCAAGGCTTTTGCACATAGTTTTTGCTCATTATTGTAAACTTCATAGCCTATATTGAATGATTTGTTGCCAATTTTTGTAATGCTAACCTCAATTAATATTTTCATTCCAGTAGTCATGGGCAGGAAAAAATCACCCTCAAGATGAACGATAGGCATCTTCCATTTTTTCTCGCTTAGTATTTTTGAAATTGGAAAGCCAATATGCTCAAGGAAACGCTCATAAGCCCGATGGCAAATACGGAACAGGTTGGCATTAAACATAACTCCGGCAGCATCAGTGTCATCAAACCAAATTTGTTCTTCTACTGTAAATACTGATCCGTCTGTGTCCAAAGTTTCTGTCTCCATGCGCTTTCCCTTTATATAATCGGACAGAAAATTAATGCCCTTAAAATAACTCTTAATCCCTTCACCCATAAATGTGGCAGCAGAAGCGGATGTCAGATACGAATTATGTCTGAATGTTTCACGTTTGCTCGTGTCTGAAATGTGAATCTCAACTACTGGTATATCCAGCGACTTTACTGCATCATAAAGCGCAATGCTCGTATGGGTCAAAGCACCCGCATTAATCAGCACACCAACTGAAGTATTTCTAATTTCCTGCAGCTTGTCAATGAGGTCACCTTCATGGTTTGATTGAAAACTTGGAAGGACAAAGCCTAACTCTTCAGCAGCGATCCGAACCTGCTCAATAAGCTGATCCAACTTCTGAGACCCATAAATATCGGGCTCCCGCTCGCCCAATAAGTTCAAGTTTGGTCCGTGTAAAACCCATATCTCTTTATTCATCTAACAGCTTTCCCAACTTTAAGAAACTCAAGTTGTTTTGTAATGACATCGTAAATTAGTTTTTCTGGAACTTGGTCATAGAAATTAAATTTTCCCAAGGCATTTAATAGTACCCAGATATTCTTATTGTTTATCCGCTTTTTGTCTGATGCGAGATGTGATACTATTGTATCGGGATGAACATTGGATTCCGGCAGGATAAATTTACTGATCAATTGTTGAGCAAGATTGGTGACATCTTCCGGTAAGCCACAGTTCAGGTGTGATAGCTGAAGCATTACCCCAAGTCCCCAGAGCACGGCTTCACCATGATTATATACTTTGTATGCTGTTGCAACCTCCAAAGCATGTCCAGCAGTATGCCCCAAGTTTAATTGCCTTCTAAGACCATTTTCAAACGGGTCTTCTTGAACTACCCGTTCTTTATACCTGATACAGTGTTCAATTATATCGCTTGTCGGGGTAGTGGTCAGATTTTGCTTGCCGAATTTATTCCACAGATCACCGCCCTCAAGGAGCCTATATTTGATTATTTCGCTCCATCCCGCTGTGATGTCTCTATCTGAGAGCGTTTTCAGAAAATCTGGAAAGACGAAAATATGTTCCGGTGGGTAGAACGTGCCAACTAAATTTTTACCTGATTCTGTATTAGCTCCAGTCTTCCCACCTATCGCCGCATCAGTCATGCCTATAACCGTTGTCGGGATTGCGATCCAGCGAACTCCCCTTAATAATATCGATGCAACAAAACCAGTAATATCAGTAATTACTCCACCACCAAATCCTATCAACAGAGAATTTCTGTCTATTCTTAATTTTAGGATTTTTTCCGACAAACTAAGAATGTTTGTAAATAGTTTAGAGTCTTCGCCTGGGTTAAGAACAATCCAATCTACACTATATTTCTCTGGTAAGGCATCATCGAGGCGTTTATGATAATGTGAGTGTACTGTGCTGTCGGTAATTATCATAATATTTGTTGGAGATATATCCTTCAAGGTGTATCTAACAATATTGGGTAATTTACCCAAATCGTCAATTATTTCGCAATTTTGCCCGATAGATCGATTAAATTTTATCAATTGGGTTCTATTCGAGTACGTTGAGATTTTAGAATTTCGGGCAATTTAATTTTGTTGATTAACACCTTAATTTTACCAATTGAATGCTCTAAAAGTTCATCCGCATTTATCTGAAGCCGGTAATCGCAGTTCTTATAGGTATCAACTCTGCTGTCCCATATGGATTGTAGGTTTTTTGAAACATCCTCGATTGATTTGCAGTTTTTCAATAATGGTCGAGAAGTATCAAGACCGATTCGATTAGCAAGTTGATCCGTGGATACATCTATAAATATACTCTCGCCATTGTCTTTGATAATCTTGACGGCTTCCGCTGACTCTAGGGTGCCGCCTCCCAGAGCAACAATACCGGGAGCTTCGTTCATAAGCTGTTTCAACTCTATAATTTCACTGTCCCTGAATCCATCCCATCCTTCAGTTTCAATAATACGTCGAATCGAAACTTTTCTACGCTTGGCTATCAATTCGTCAAGATCGTAGAACGGGACATCTAACCATTTTGCTACGGCTTTGCCAAGCGTAGTTTTGCCACAGCCCATCATTCCGGCGAGGAACAGGTATGCCATTTGTCCCCCCATGAATTATAGTGAGCTTCAATTTCTTTAAGGCTGTCTCCGCCAAGTTTTTGCAGGAATAATTTTGTTATGGCAATGGCGATAATATTTTCGCCCACGATAGATGCTGCCGGAACAGCACAAACATCTGAGCGTTCTTTGAGAGCCTTGATCGCTTTTCCTGTAGCCAAATCAATTGACTCCATGGGTTGCGTGAGTGATGCTAATGGTTTCATTGCAGCATAAAGGATTACAGGAGATCCATTACTTACGCCGCCCTCAATTCCACCCGCGTGATTCGTTTCGCGTCGGAACAATTTTTTGTAGCTCGGAAATATCGAATCATGAAAGCTTGATCCTTTGCCGGCAATTGCGGTATCGCCAGCACTTCCTACCTCAACGGATTTAATGGCAGGAATTCCAGTCAGCGCACCACACAAAATGCCGTCTAAGCGAAGATCGGCATGTACATAGGAGCCAAATCCAGCAGGCAGATTATCGACCATGATCTCAAATTCACCACCGAGAGTGTCACCCACTGACTTACATTTATCTATCAGCTTGATAATTTTTTTTTCAGCTGATATATCGAGACAGCGTATCGGAGATTTATCTACCATTTCATTGCTGTATATTAGGAAACCTGAGTGCTTAATGGTTGACCTGATGTTGCCAATGCGAACAACCCGACTTATAATTTCAATACCGAAATGTTGAAGCAATTTCCTGCAAACAGCCCCAATCGCAACTTGCATAGCAGTATCGCGGGCACTGGCGCGCTCAATCACGTTACGAATATCGTCATGCCCGAATTTCAGAACTCCTGCGAGGTCGGCATGACCGGGTCGAGGTGATGTAAGCGGTTCGGAGGGATTTTCTATAGGCTCGACACCAACCTTGTTTCCCCAGTTTTCCCAGTCAAGGTTGGGAATTATCAAGCCTATGGGCGCACCTGTAGTCTTGCCATAGCGAACGCCACTGATAATGTCAACCTGATCTTTCTCAATTTTCATCCTTCCGCCGCGACCGTAACCTTTTTGGCGACGGCTCAATTGTATGTTGATGTCATCTGCGCTCAGGTCTAATCCGGCAGGAAATCCTTCAAGAATTCCCATGAGGGATTTACCGTGCGATTCGCCAGCAGTTAGAAATCGTATCATAGTCTGTTTATCATTTTCATTTTTAATCGTTGGGGAAAAGTTACACCCTGCCACAACCTGAATGATTCGCTCGCCTGACCTATCAGCATCGGCAAGCCATTTTGAACTTGTGCTCCATTCTTAGACAGGTGTTTTGCAAGCGGAGTTTCTCTTGGTGAATACACGATGTCTATGTACCACAGATGATGAGCATCATTGATAAGATTAAACTCTAATGGTGAAGCAGGCTCACCCTGCATTCCGACAGGAGTCGCATTGACCATCAGATCCATATCGGCTAAAACATCATGTCGTTCATTCCACGATAACACGGATACATCAGCATTGGCGTCGTAAGAATCAGTTAGTTCACTGGATTGTTCGGGCTTCCTTGATGTCACGATGACTTTCCAGCCCGACTCAATCAGGGCATAAACGACTGCTCTCGCAGCACCACCGGCACCTAAAACAAGTGATGTTTTTCGGTTGGGCTCATCAGGGAACAATGACAATGCATACTTAAATCCAGCCACATCTGTATTATCGCCAAACCATCCTGAGTTCTGGCGAATCAAAGTATTCACTGCCCCAACTTTGGTGGCAATATCGCTGATTGATTCCAAATATGGCATTACACATTGCTTAAAGGGGATAGTTACATTCATACCGCGATAGTTATCATCATGAAGTTCATTGAGAACATCAGGAAGATTATCTTCACTAAGATCAATAAGCTTATAACTTCCCGGTATAGAGAGGCTTTGCATAGTTTTGGTGTGAATTGATGGTGAAAGAGAAAAAGAAATTGACCTTCCTAACAATCCCAGCTTAATGCTTCCGTAGATATATTGGTCAAGGGTATCATTGAAATCAGGATATGAAATCTCAGTAATTTCATGATTCTGAATATTCACACGCTCATTTAAGGCAAATCCAGCAATAGCAAAACTCATCACAATCCGGTGGTCGTTAAAGGAAGAAATCGAGGCATTATGGATCTTGTCGGTTTTTGCAAATCTAAAGCCATCAATAGTCTCGACGACATCGACACCCAATAATTTTAGACCAGTAACAGTTGCAGTAATCCGGTCAGATTCTTTATAGCGCAGTTCTACAGCACCGGATAATTCAAAGGAGCCTTGGGTGCAAGCAGCAAGGACGGCGATAAGCGGGATTTCATCGATTAATCCAGGAATTCGGTTTTTAGAAATGTCAAACGAAAATGAACCGCCTGAATGAACCCTGATATCGCCGCAATGCTCACCATTATTGACGTTGGTTTCCGAAAATGAGATATTCGCATTTTGCTCGTTGAGGAGTTTTATAAATCCAGCCCTAGTGGGGTTTAGACCTACATTGCTAATCGTCAGATTTGAATTCTTTCTGATTAATGCTGCCGATATCCAATAGGCAGCATTAGATATATCGCCGGGAACTTGTCCTGACAGGTTTTGTATATCGGTTTTGCTATCTACTGTCCAGTGGTTTTCGTTGTCTATGACTTGTGGCTTTATGCCTAACAGAATTTCAGTATGGTCACGGGTGGCAATGGGCTCAATTATTACGGTCTTGCCCTCAGCAAACAATCCTGCGATCAATAGTGCTGATTTTACCTGAGCACTGTTTACTTCAAGTCGATAACGGATACCCTCTAATTTTGAGGAATTGATTCTAATTGGCGGACAACCATCATTACCTGTTTGAATGTCCGCACCCATCAGTTTCAGGGGAGCCATGACCCGCTCCATTGGACGCTTTGAAAGTGAGTCATCACCAGTTAAAATAGCTTTTATCCGCAGCCCTGCCAGCAATCCACAAAGGAGACGCATTGTGGTTCCAGAGTTTCCACAATCAATGGTTCCCGCATCCACCCTTAGTTTATCCGGTGTAACTATATTAATATAAGTAGTATTAACAATTTCATGTAATTCAACTACACATCCGAGACAACGTAGGGCGTTAATAGAGCTTTTCAGGTCGTTCCCACACCGATATATCTCAATATTGGTTGTTCCCGGTTTGCAGGCAGCAAGAAGTATTCGCCGGTGAGCTATGGATTTATCTGACGGAACTCGAAGGCTTCCGGTCAAAGGCAGTATGGCAGCTTTATCTACCTTGCCCATTATTTAAATTCACGATTGACAGCGGGAGCAATTTTCCTAATATCTTCAACCAAGGCGACAAGTTGTTCTGGATAAAGGGTTTGAGTTGAATCTGAAAGTGCTTTATCTGGATTATATTGTACTTCAATCATAACACCATCAGCACCTGCTGCTATGGCTGCACGAGCTACTGGAATTACCATTTCTCGGTCTCCGGTGCCATGACTGGGGTCCGCAATTATCGGTAGTTTCGACACCTGTTTGATTTTGGGGATAATAGTCAAATCAAAAGTATTGCGCGAAAAATCATTAAAAGTCCTGATTCCTCTCTCACATAAAACTACCTGATCGTTGCCCTCATTCATAATGTATTCAGCAGCGTTCAGCAGTTCTTCTAATGTAGCAGACATGCCACGTTTCAACAGTACAGGGCGATTGCTTTTGCCAACTCGCTTAAGTAAGCTGAAGTTATGCATGTTGCGTGAACCGATTTGCAACATGTCAATAATGGATTCGTATTCGTCAACCTGTGAGGAATCCATTACTTCGCTGACAATTGGAAGATTTGCCTCGTCCGCAGCGTTACGCAAAATTTCTATTGCTTTTCGCCCCAATCCCTGAAAAGAGTATGGAGAAGTCCGTGGTTTGAAAATTCCACCACGAAGCACCTTGGTACCTGTACGCAAAGCCAATTCTGCAATCTGTTTAACCTGTTCAGCAGATTCCACAGCGCATGGACCAGATATAATTACAATTTCCTTACTGCCAAACAGAGCATCGCCCACCCTGACCGTATGAGTGTCATCAGACTCCTTCCGCTCTACATGGGGCAGGCTCATTGCTGTTTCTTTATCTCCAAATCTCAATTTCAGGCTCTCATGTTAATATAGTGTAGAAATTATAAGGATTGGGAGGTTGGATATCAAGTTTTAATCAGAGTCTTATTTCTTGGATTCAAACATTTCCCGTAATCGGTTCAAGTCAATTTTCCCGACAGCTAATAGAGGAAACTTGTTTACGAAAAACCATCTTTGGGGAACTTTGAACGATGACAGCCTTTTTTTTAGGCTAAGCTCTAATTCGGTACTATTTAAATAAAACCCCTGCTCAGGTATTATTGCTGCAACAACAGACTGCCCCCACGCTTCATCGGGAAGAGAAAAAACTTTAACATCTTTAACCCCTCCGGTGTCAAGTAAAGCATTTTCCACCTCTGCGGGGTCAATGTTTTCACCACCACTAATTATCCGATCACTGCGTCTTGAATATATCGTTAAAGCACCATTTTTATCGAGGGAACCACAGTCGCCTGACCTGAGCCATCCTTCATGGATAGTCTCTGACGTTAATTGGGTATCCCTATCATAACCGCAAAACATCGCAGGGGAATTTACCAATATTTCACCTTGCTCGCCCGTGTTGACAATAATATTATCCTCATCTACAATACTAATTTTAACCCCGGGCAATGGCAGTCCTGAGGTTAATCGAATTTCTACTGGCGAATCGAGAAGAACTGTAGTTATTTGCGAGCCCGCCTCACTCATGCCATAAGTGGCTAACAAACGATCATCAGTGAGCATAAGCTTAGGCGGGATGTGACCACCACCTATGAGGATGCTTCTGACAGATGGAGGAATAGGAGCTTCGTCAGAACAATCCACCAATCGTTGTAGCATAGTGGGTACAAGCGATAGTATTGTAGCCTTGTGGTGTTCAATTGACTTGTGAATTTGACCAGCATCAAAGCAAGGCTCCAGGATAGCGGATAATCCCGTTACGATTGATTTTATTAAGGTGCTAATACTGCCGATGTGGTGAAGTGGCAGGCAAATCATCCAACGGTCTTCAGCACTATATCTCAAGTGATTCTCAGACATTTCAGCGTGTTTTATCAGGCTCTGCCATTCGAGTACAACCCTTTTAGGGATTCCCGTAGATCCGGAAGTAAATATTATTAATGCCTTAAAATCAGGGTTAAAACCTAATTCCAATTCTAACAAACCATTTGGTTCAGATTCTACTTCCGTAATATCAGGCAACAGTAATGTTTTTACCATCATCGAAGAAGTGCTAATATTCTCAGAATGGATTATTATATCTGGAGTGGTCAGCGTTATTGCCTCTTGTACCTCACTCTCTGTCCAAGATGTGCTGAGTGGAATGAGAGTACATCCCATCCGCCACGTTGCAAGTGCCGTAAAAATCCATTTGTCAGACGGTTCCGCAAGCAGAGCAATTCTTTTTGGATTACCCTTAAGTCTTCCACCAATAAATGATGAGTATTGCATTACTAATTTCAATATTTCAGCAAATGAATACTGTTTATCTTGCCAAAAAAGTGCAGGCGAGTCAGGTGATTTTTTTGCCTGTATATCTAATGGAAACATCATTTCAGCATCTGATCCTTCAATCCATCAATTAATTGATTTCTAACTTTTGGATTACTCAAAAGGCTAACCGTTCCATTCTTAAACTTCAGAGGTTCGGCAAGAATATCATTCTCAAGAAGAAGGCAGTTACCAATCCCGATTGCAAGGTCGCTTTGGAGGGCTGCTGATAAGGTTAGGTAGTATGAACATGCTAATGATGAATCCATCGCCGATGAAATTACACATTTCGCTCCCGCCGCACGAGCCTTGTGTATGTGGTCATAGGCGGGGATAATACCTCCAATCGTCATTGGCTTGATTATTTGAATCAGTTCTGGCATGTTGAGGAACGAGCGGGCTTCATCCAACGTGCCCACCGATTCATCCAAAGCAATTGGGAAACCGCTTTGCTTAGTCAGCTCCATCATTTCTTTTTCCTTGCCCTTTGGTAAAGGCTGTTCGAGATATTCAATGTTTAAGCAATTAGACTTGTCGATGAACTCTTCGCATACTTGGAGGCTCCATTGACCATTAGTGTCAACTCTGTAGTTAAATTTTTTGTTAAATTTTTCATTGATTGCCTTGAGGGAATCCACCGTTCTGTGAGCGGATCGCTTTGTCTTGATCTTGTAGGTATGGAACCCATAATCCATAAATTTATGAACTTGTGCGAAATTATCTTCATCAGTGGATAAACCTATAAGTGCTGCTACGGGGCTACTATTTATATATTCTGGATTGAGCAAGGCTGCTAATGGTTTGTCAATAGATTTACCGATCAAGTCGAGCAGAGCCATTTCTATCCCACATCGGGTCGCCGGAGCTGTGCTTAGAATTGAGTCAAAGCTGAGCAACAGATCTGAGATGCCATGTATCTCAGTCGGAATTAATTCGTCTATTAATTTTGAACTTAGAGATTTGAGCGCATCATTTACATCTTCCTCGGTCTCACCACCCCAACCGGGCAATGGAGCAATTTCACCATAGCCCACAATACTGTCTGAAAATATGGCGATAATGAATACACTTCTATGGTGGGAAAACCCATCAGGTGACTGGAAATTTCCGCTGAAACGTAGATTAATAATTTTCCAATTGATGCGTTCTATTAAAATGGATACAACCCTATACTGAAAAGTATACCAAATAGCAATTGAAGACGAGCAGTCTTTGCTAAGGCAGTATTCAGCGATTGACCGTCCTGTTTGTTAAATACGATCTTGATTGGCTCAATAGAAAGCAGAATGGTTGGAATAAAGATGCACAGCCAAATCAATGATTTGAGTTGAAACACGAGGTAAAAACCGATTGCATGGGCAATGAAAATGGCGAGGAGGTATTCTACCCGAGCAAACCTATGCCCAAATCGAGCTGCGAGCGTATTTTTTCCAGCCTTGCGGTCTGTCGATATATCGCGGATATTGTTCACTGCCAACAACGATATGGATAACATTCCAATCGTTATTCCTGAAAGTAAGGCAAGTTTTGACCATTCCAGCGTCAGGAGATAAGCTGTTCCTGAAACTGCAATAATGCCAAAAAATACAAGTACAAACAATTCGCCCAGTCCCAAGTATGCAATGGGATATGGTCCGGCTGTGTACAAGATACCAAATAATACTGAGATCAGTCCAATAGCAACAATTATCCAACCACCACGCATTACAAGCGGTATTCCTGTCAGGATGGCTGCTATAAAAATTACGAATGAACCAATCTGCACCGTTTTTGGAGAAATCAGTCCAGCCTGAGTTACTCTGACCGGACCTATTCGGTCAGCGGTATCAGCCCCTTTTTTGAAATCGTAATAATCATTGGAAATATTAGTCCCTATCTGGATGAGGAGCGTCGCTATCAGGATGGGAAATATCCATATCAGCTCAACCTGAGTATGTTGCAATGCAACCATTGCCCCGATTAAAACGGGCACGAGCGATGCCGTAAGTGTTTTAGGACGTGCTGAAAGTAACCAAGACCTTAAGTCCACACGGTGCTCACTATCAAGGTTGACGTTTGAATTGTGAAAAATCGGGTTTACGTTTATCGAGGTAAGCGTTTTTCCCCTCTTGACCTTCAGCGGACATGTAATAAAGCATGGTCGCATTGCCAGCCAATTCCTGAATCCCGAGCTCGCCATCGGTGTCTGCGTTGAATGCGGACTTTAGGCAGCGAAGTGCCATTGGCGAATGCTGCAAAATTTCCCGACACCATTTGACGGTTTCTTCCTCAAGCTGATCGAGTGGTACGACTGTATTAATTAAGCCCATGTCAAGAGCTTGTTGGGCATCATATTGACGGCACAAGAACCAGATTTCTTTAGCTTTTTTATGTCCAATGATCCTGGCGAGATAGCCAGTTCCCAGACCGGCATCAAAACTTCCTACCTTTGGACCGGTTTGTCCAAATCGCGCATTGTCAGCTGCTATTGTCAGGTCGCAGATAACATGCAGCACATGTCCACCGCCAATAGCGTAACCGGCAACCATTGCGATAACTGGTTTGGGAAGGCTTCTGATCTGACGTTGGAAGTCTAACACATTTAGTCGCTCAATGCCTTCATCGTCAGAATATCCAGCATCTCCTCGGATTCGCTGATCGCCACCACTGCAAAATGCCTTGTCGCCTGCTCCTGTGAGTATTACTACACCAACAGACGAGTCATTCTGGGCATCAAGTAGAGCTTTTTGCATCTCGGAAACTGTTTTTGGGCGAAATGCATTTCGCACCTCGGGTCGATTGATAGTTATCTTGGCGATTCCATCTAATTTTTCATAAATGATATCGATATAGCTCCCGGCGGAAACCCATGGGAATTTGCTTTTCATGAAATATATCGTTCCTATTAATTACAATTTAATACAAATTACTTGAAATCATGTTTGTTTTCAACGCTGATTTTAATTATGGCTGTCATTAAGGAATTTAAGAACTTTTTTGCGGAACTGAACAGCCGACTCAAACGGTACATCATGACCGCTATTTTTAAAGATGGTTAGCTCAGAATTCTTAACCTTTTCAATAACCTTTTTACCAATTAACATGCACTCGGAATCGAGCTCTCCTGCCATGTACAAAATCGGTAAGGTTAATTTTGAGAGTTGTGGCAACAGATATGGCTGATTACCAACTGAAAAAAACCGTAATGCCTTAGCGAGTTCTTCTGGATCTTGCCCCATCCAAATCTCTTTCAGAATTTTTAGTGTATCTTTTGACATATTATTTCTGCTGGCGAAAAGAGGAATATTTTCCCAAAAATCTGCAAACCATTTCATCCCATTTTGTTCAATATTACCGGCAAGTATATTATCTGAAATAATTCTCTCTTCTCTTTGCCATTCTTCCGACAGCCCCATTCCACAACTAATTAAAATTGCGTTGGAAAACTTGTTTGGTGCATTAATTATCAATCTCGTAGCGACTCTTCCACCCATAGAATAACCCAGAATATGGCGCGGGAAAGTAGTGTGATCTTCGATCAAACTAATCAGTGACTCTGTAAAATCATGATGGGAATACTTCGCGATAGATGGAAAGTTGGTCTTGCCATGACCGGGAAGATCTATGACAAATGTATGGTATTTCTTAGCAAAATATGATGCCTGCACTGCCCACGATTTAGTGCTTCCTGCAAAACCATGCAGTAATATCAAGGAGGGGTTAGATGGATCACCATAATTTTCGTAATGCCAATTTATCATCTCTACAGAACCTCGTTAGAGCTTTGCAATTTCATCTACGAGCATATTTACATAATCATGCGTCGCGGTTCGGTCGCAGAAAACTTCTACGACATTTACATCGTTCCCAATTAAGCACTCTTCAACTATGGAAAGCTCTGACTGCACGTGGCAGGCGTGATACGAGATGCCAAAACCCTTACACAAAAGATCAAAATCAACATTTTGCGGAGTGCCTTGAATTGCTTCAAAACTATCGAACTTACAATTGTTTAATTTATCAAATTCTCTAAGAGAGTTATAGGATGGTAAATAATGAAAAATTCCACCACCATTATTATTTAGCAGTATTATTGTCAAATTTATGCCCTGATCTCTAACAAAGACGAGAGCGTTTATATCGTGCAGAAATGCCAAGTCACCAATAATAAGCACAGTGGGTTGTTTGGATGCGATAGCAACGCCTGCAGCAGTAGAAATTGTGCCATCAATACCATTTACTCCCTTATTAGCAAAAACACGCACTTCTTTGTTAAGTGAACAGAAGTTGTCCACATAACGTATCGACATGGAATTTGCAAGAACAAGGTTTGACCCTTTTGGCAGAACATCGAGAACTGTCGCACAGGCATACATGTCTAATGGATATTTTTCTGATGTATATTGGTGGTTCATGGACATGCTGATTTTATCGTCAAGGCTGTTAAGATCGTCATTAATACGATTACCAGTAAATTGAACATCTGAAGTCATGACCAAATTACTGAAGCTCTGAATATCAGTGTGAATCGTGCCTTTGACAACATGATCCGGATCAATAATTTGGTCATATTCTTGAACACGATAAACATTTTCAGCACCTGCGAGCCATGTTGCCAAGCGTTTTGATGTAGGGTATCCGCCAAACCAGATAATTGTACCCGAATTGTACTTATTCATAGTTTTTGTAGCATGAATAAGATCGGGATAATTTATACAATTGGGTAGATGCCGTACGCCCGAGGCAATGTCTGCGAACAGCGGAGCATTAATAGACTCAATAATATCGCTGAATATGTGAGCTTCCGGCAGATTCTGAGCTGCCCCAGGACCCGCAAGAATACATACATCATTTAGCTTAGATAATTGCTCAATTAGCTTTATGGAACTGCGTTCAAGTTTAGTATTCAGCCTGTCATCAAATGGTATTTTTTCCGCTATAACTCTCAATGCATAATCCCAACGCTGTCTGATTTTATTCGAGTCTATTTTTATCGGTTGTAATGGCTCATCAAATGGACAGTTTACATGAACGGGACCGATGTTTTGCGAGCGTAATGGGCGAAACGCACCCATGATTGATTTAACAAATTCATCCAACTCTTGAATGCTATGAATTTTTTCAGCAACATTCAGAAAGCTTTTCACATGTGAACCATACAGGTTAGACTGATTTATTGTCTGTGGAGCTCCACGGTTCTGTAGATGTGCGGGGCGATCTGAAGTAATGATGATAAGCGGTATACGGGATAAGTTCGCTTCAACAACAGCGGGATAATAGTTGGCTGTTGCAGTCCCTGAAGTGCAAATTAATATCACAGGCTTACCAGTTGCTTTGGCAATGCCGAGGGCAGTAAATGCAGCACTGCGCTCATCAATATTAACATGGCAATCCAGAGCATTTTGCATAATAGCTGAGTGTGCAAGCGGAGTATTCCGCGACCCCGGAGAAATTATAGCAGATCCCGTACCACAGGCAATTGCGGATTCAATCAGAATGGCAGAACGCAGCCAGTTTTCATTAGGCGGGATCATTTTGTACTCCAACAATGTTATTCCACATGACCTGCATTTTCAGCGTGGTCTCTTCCCATTCAGATTGTGGATCAGAATCTTTCACTATACCAGCACCGGCGAACAGAGTAAATTTCTTTTCCTCAATAATTGCCGAGCGAATTCCGACCGCGAATTCAGCATTCTCATCGTCAACCCAGCCCACAGGTCCGGCATATAATCCACGTTCTGGTTCGCCTATCTGTTTAAGAATCTTGTATGACTCTGAACGTGGTTCGCCAACAATGGCAGGCGTGGGATGGAGTGCCATCAGAATTTCGTCAACCATTATTCCAGAATGTAACTCACCTGTTACTCGGCGAAACAGGTGTTGAACTGAATTAAATTTTTTTACCGTAAGCTCCGTCGGATTCTCGACTCTCTTACACAGCAATTTAAGCCTTTTTAGAATAGATTTGGTAACAATCGCATGCTCGCCAATATCTTTTTTACTATTTATCAATTCAGAGCACAGAAGTTTGTCCTTGGTTGAATCTGCGCTGCGACCTCTCGTACCGGCAAGGCTATCTACACTGATAGTCCTTCCCTCTAAACGGAACAAAGTTTCAGGAGAGGCTCCTATGAAGCTTCCTGATTTGGTGGGAAACTGAAATTGAAAGCAATCGTTATCATTTTGACACATATTTTCAAAAACTTGGTGGTACAAATTATTTTTCTCTGTTTTCCAGTATTCTTGCCGTGAGAGTACAGCTTTTTGAATGAATTTATCAGCAATATGTTTTTTAATCTGATCTACCTGATTGCACCAGATTTGAGGAGTAGGCAATTTTGTTACCAATAACGGGTTGAGGCTTTGTCTATTCTCACCTGCATTAATACTGTCTATATTACTTCCATCAATTAATTGCGTTGGGTAAATATCATGTATAAGGTGGTCATCTTCGGGCTTCTCGCCAGATAAAATCTCAATACCTTCCCATTTATCATTACTTTTCTTCAGTACCAATCTTGGCAAAACCCAATTTTTGTTTTGATCCCAGAGGTTCGTATTACAGGGCAAGGCGACAAAACACCGAATTTCCCCTTTGTACTCTGGTGATAATTCGGTCATCCGTTTTATTGTAGCAACAGCATCACTGGCATTTGAAAACCTTTCAGCTACGCCAACTCCAAGCCACTGTACATTATCTGATGGGCTTACCCATCTTATTATACTGCCTGATTCTCTCTCCAAAAAAACCTGAATCACATGGGCTGAAGTGGAAAATACAGTTGTATTACTTTCGGGCAATTGATGATTCCATTACATCCTTGATCTGTTGTGATATAGACCCAATATATATTGTATTTGGTCATTAAAAATTGTTCACTATAATTTGTCACAGACTGCTCTCAATTCCCATCATTTAGTAATTCGAAATAGAATATCACCAAGAAATCTTAATAATATAATATCCTCAGCATTGAAAATTATTGATCTTATTAGCTATGCCTTATCTGCCAAGGCATAAGACTTTTACTTTCATTTGGAGTACTCCTGTTTATAAATGAAAAAAGCCCTGACGAATGCCAGGGCTTTGCTTAACATATTCTTATGCCATATATTAACGGATAAGCATGATCTTCCGTGTTAACACTTTGTCGGAAGCTTTTAGACTGATGAAATATAGCCCTGAAGGTAGATTATCTGCTGATATCGTTACCGAATAAACACCAGCTTGTTTGTAGCCTTTATACATAGAATTTACTAATTGTCCTGACAAATTGTATAAATCCAGTGAAATATTACTTGCAATTGGTAATAAGTAGCTGATTGAGGTTGTTGAGTTAAATGGATTTGGCGCAGCGGAATAGAGCACAGGTACTGATGGTAATCCGTCGTTACTTTTCCTTGGAACAGAGGTAGGACCAACAATTATTTCCCAAGTTATTGAATCTGCTAAGGTTTCATCAAAGATGTAAACAGTTACTTGATATTTACGTATCTCCCCGAACACAATCAACAACCATGTAAAGTCATCTACATAATTCCCATCAAATTTCCACAGATAAGATAACCTGGCTTCCTCTGGATCAAATGGGAAAATTTCGAATTCCTGCGGTGTGTCCAAAGGAATTGAGAGTACATTTTGATACGGTGAGTAGTGAAGCACTTCGCGCATAACTCCATCTGGACCTCCATCGCCGCCTTCTCCATCGTCACCCCCGATAAACTCCAATTGAATCTCAAGCTCAACTTCTTGATCAGCTTCGACTACAATATCATCGCGAAAATTGAAAAATCCACGTGCGCTGACAATCAGATCCCATTCTACCGCAGCAGCTTCCTCAAAGGCGAACATACCGTCATCACCTGTCTCAGCACGCAACGGCACCTGACCCACGGCAACCATTAGGATACGTGCCAAAGCAATAGGTTCTCCATCAGTATTAAACACAATGCCGGATATGCTTCCTGTTTCGACTTCCTCACGGATTGGTCGTAGCTCAATCTCCAGCTCCATTTCCTCGTCTGCTTCGACTGCAACAGTGTCCCTGAAGTTAAAATAGCCGATCTTGCTTACAATCACAGTCCACTCAACGGCAGCGGCTTCCTCGAAGGCGAACAATCCGTCATCACCAGTCTCTGCACGTAACGGCACTTGACCTACGGCTACCATAGTAATACGGGCTTCACTAAGCGGTTCACCTTCTGGATCAGTTACATCACCTGAAATAGAACCATAGTCAACGGGTTCGCGCACGGGTCGCAGCTCAATTTCTAACTCCAATTCCTCGTCTGCTTCCACTGCAACAGTGTCCCTGAAGTTAAAATAGCCGCTCTTACTCACGATTATTGTCCACTCAACCGCTGCAGCTTCCTCGAAGGTGAATAAACCGTCATCACCCGTCTCTGCACGTAACGGCACTTGACCAGCAGCAACCATGATAATGCGCGCCTCAGTAAGCGGTTCACCATCTGGATCAGTTACACCACCTGAAATAGAACCGTTGTCAATAGGTTCGCGCACGGGTCGCAACTCTATC
>Ga0114999_10000736_pt1 | contig 48007 bp, 41 predicted proteins | sample ArcticOcean_MG_C_3_FD_89820 | JGI IMG/M metagenome (GOLD analysis project Ga0114999, IMG submission 89820) | Marine microbial communities from western Arctic Ocean - ArcticOcean_MG_CB8_126 | ecosystem: Environmental > Aquatic > Marine > Oceanic | place: Arctic Ocean: Canada Basin | collected...
GGAGAACCCTGAAGAAGTGGTCAACATGACTGCCCGTGGAAATCTGGTCGGGGTGATCACCAATGGGACCGCGGTTCTTGGCTTGGGCGCGATCGGGCCGCTTGCTTCCAAACCGGTGATGGAGGGCAAGGGGGTTCTGTTCAAGAAGTTCGCCGGGATTGACGTCTTCGATATTGAGATCGATGAGACCGATCCCGACAAGATGATCGAGATCATTGCGGCTCTCGAACCGACCTTTGGCGGCATCAATCTCGAGGACATCAAGGCGCCCGAGTGCTTCATCATCGAGCAGAAACTGCGCGAACGCATGGGTATTCCGGTATTTCATGACGACCAGCACGGCACGGCGATCTGCGTGGGGGCCGCCGTGTACAATGCCCTGCGCGTCGTTGACAAGAAGGTCGAAGAGGTGCGCTTGGTTTGTTCGGGCGCCGGCGCGGCGGCACTGGCCTGCCTCGGGTTGCTGGTCGTTCTCGGCGTGAAACGCGAAAACATCACCGTCACCGACAAGGAAGGCGTCGTCTACACGGGACGCGACGCGGATATGGATCCCTACAAGTCGGCCTGGGCCATCGATACCCCGGCGCGCACGCTCAGCGATGCGATCGAAGGGGCGGACATCTTCCTCGGCGTCTCCGCCGGCGGAGTGCTCAAGCCCGAAATGGTCAAGAAAATGGCGCCGAACCCCCTGATCCTGGCCCTCGCCAATCCGACGCCGGAGATCATGCCCGAAGAGGCAATGGCGGTGCGGCCGGACGCGATCATAGCCACGGGTCGCTCCGACTACCCCAATCAGGTCAACAACGTGCTGTGTTTTCCATTCCTGTTCCGCGGCGCATTGGACGTCGGTGCAACGACGATCAACGATGAGATGAAGCTCGCCTGCGTGCGGGCGATCGCCGATATCGCCAAGGCGGAATCCTCAGATATCGTGGCGCGGGCCTACGAAGGCGAGTCCCTGCAATTCGGCGCGGATTATCTCATTCCCAAACCCTTCGACCCCCGCCTGATCTCCACCATCGCGCCGGCGGTCGCCAAAGCGGCCATGGAGAGCGGCGTGGCCACCCGACCGATCGAGGACTGGCAGGAATATCAGAACCGTCTCGATCGCTATGTCTATCGCACCGGGATGATCATGCGGCCGGTCTTCGAACGTGCCAAAAGCGATCCGCGGCGCGTGGTCTTCGCCGAGGGCGAAGACGAGCGCGTCCTGCGCGCGATCCAGATCATCATCGACGAGGGCCTGGCCGAGCCACAGATCATTGGACGGCAGCAGGTGGTGGAATCGCGGATCGGCCGACTCGGCCTGCGTATTCGCCCCGGCAAGGATTTCGCGATCACGGATCCGGAGGACGATCCCCGCTATCGTGACTATTGGACGCACTATCACAAGCTCATGGAGCGCGGCGGTGTGTCGCCGGATGCGGCACGGACCACCGTTCGAACCCGGGCCTCGGTGATCGGGGCGCTGGCCGTCGTTCGCGGAGATGCCGACGCGTTGATCTGCGGCACGGTTGGCCGCTACGACCGTCACCTGCACGATGTGATGAATATCATCGGATTGCGCGATGGCGTCCGTGGAGCCACGGCCCTTCAGCTCCTGGTGAGTCAGAACAATTCTCTCTTCATGACGGACACCAATGTGACCTACGCACCGGGTCCCGAACAGATCGCAGAGCACGCCATTCTCTCGGCAGAAATGGTCAGCCTGTTCGGGATTGAGCCTAAGGTGGCACTTGTCTCTCATTCGAGCTTCGGGTCGTCGGACCATGAATCGGCGCGCATGATGCGCCGGGCTCTTGAGCTGACGGTTGAATTCGCTCCGGATTTGGAGGTCGAGGGCGAAATGACTGCGGACGCCGCACTGGATCCCCGCGTGCGAGAGCGCCTGTTCCCCAATTCCCGGCTATCGGGTGGCGCCAACCTTCTGGTCATGCCGTCGCTCGATGCGGCGAACATCGCATTTTCCCTTTCCCGGGTGATGACCGGCGGCCTCTCCGTGGGGCCGATCCTGGTCGGCATGGCGCATGCCGCGCATGTCGTCACGCCTTCGATTACGGTACGGGGCCTTGTGAACATGGCGGCGTTGGCGACCGTGGACGCGCAAGCTCACGCCGATGCGGCTTACACCCAACCCAACCTGCCGCCGCGCGACGTGGCCTGAGCCCAGGGCGCTGTGACATCATGACTGATGCGCCGACCGGGATCGCCGAACCGGAGGCGTCTCTTGAAGATTCGCTGGGTTTAACACCGGATCAGGTTCAGGCGGTGATCCAGGCCATCGACGCCGGCGATGTCGATGGTATCAGGAGACTGGTCGAGCAGCTCCACTCGGCCGATGTCGCCGATCTGGTGGAGCAGCTCGAGCCTGACGAACGCCGGGTCCTGGTTGACGCCATCCGCAATTTCGTGGTGTCCGAGGTGTTGCCGCATCTCGGCGATGCCTTGCTCGACGATGTGGTCGAGCATCTCGGCGTGCAAGACGTTGCGGCCGCCATGGCGGAACTCGATGTCGACGACGCGATCGATGTCATTGAAGATCTCGATGAAGACGAGCAACGCGAGGTCCTGCAGGCGCTTCCCGCCTTCGAACGTTTGCAGATCGAAGAAGGTCTTGCTTTTCCCGAGGACAGCGCCGGCCGTCTCATGCAGCGGGATTTTGTGGCGATTCCGGCCTATTGGACCGTCGGTCAGACCATCGACTACATGCGCCGCACCGATGATCTTCCAGACGAATTCTATGAGATTTTCGTGGTCGATCCCTCGCATCATCCGATGGGCACGGTTCCGCTCTTCCGTGCCATGCGTTCCAGGCGTCCGGTCCTCATCGGCGATATCATGGAAACGGAACCCGTTCTCATCCCGGTGGAGATGGACCAGGAAGACGTGGCCTATTACTTCCAGCAATACGACCTCGCGTCTGCTGGTGTGGTTGACGACTCCAATCGCCTGATCGGCGTGATCATGGTGGATGACGTGGTCGACGTCATCCATGAGGAAGCTGAGGAAGACATCATGCGCCTCGCGGGGGTGGGTGAGAGCGACATCTTTTGGACCGTTGCCGAGACGACAAAGCGGCGATTTCTCTGGCTGTTGGTGAACCTCGGTACGGCCGTGCTCGCCTCCATCGTGATCTCGCTGTTCGGGGCAACCATCGAGCAGATCGTCGCCTTGGCCATCCTGATGCCGATCGTCGCGTCGATGGGCGGTAATGCGGGGACCCAGACCATGACCGTGACGGTCCGCGCGCTGGCCACGCGCGATTTGACCGTGACCAACGCCTTCCGCGTGGTCAGCAAAGAGTTGGTCGTGGGACTCATCAATGGCGTGCTGTTCGCAGCCCTGGTGGCGGCCATTGCGGAGTTCTGGTTTGGCGACGCCGCGCTTGGCGGTGTCATCGCCGCCGCCATGATCATCAACATGATGGTCGCCGCCCTTGCTGGAATCCTCATTCCGCTCGGCTTCAGCCGGTTCGGCGTGGATCCGGCCGTCGCCGCCACCGTATTCGTGACCACCGTGACCGATATCGTGGGCTTCTTCGCCTTCCTCGGTCTCGGGGCCTGGTTCCTGCTCTGAGGCGCCACCTGCGATGACCGGTTTTGCCTCAAGGGATCCAGATTTCGAGGCGCGCGTTCGCGCCAGCTTCGACCGTCAGGCGTTCATGCGTCATATCGGGGCCGAACTTGCTGTCGTTGAACCGGGCAGGGCCGAGGTTCGCCTACCCTGGCGGCCCGAACTCGGCCAGCAGCATGGCTACTTTCACGGCGGGGCCGTTGGCACCATCGCCGACAACGCCTGCGGCTACTCGGCCTATAGCCTGGCAACGGCAACCGACAGCGTGCTGACCGTCGAGTACAAGCTCAATCTCATCGCACCGGGCAAGGGAGAAGCCTTGATCGCCCGGGGCGTGGTCGTCAAACCCGGTCGGACACTCACCGTGTGCGAAGCCAAGGTCTATGCGCTCGACAAGGGCGAAGAGCGGCTTTGTGCCGTCGCGCTGGAAACCCTGATGCTCCTGCCGGACACGCCCGACAACGCCGACCGGGAATGATCTGGGGTCGGACCTCAGGTCCGACCCCAGATCATTCACACGGCGGGAAAATACGCTAAAGTTGGTACACAATGATCCCGAATAGCTGGCCCACACTCGATTTTGACCTTGGCGATACAGCTGACCTGCTGCGCGACTCCGTGATGAGCTTCGCGGCCGACGAGGTAGCGCCCCGGGCCGCGGAAATCGACGAGACCAATGAGTTTCCCATGGACCTGTGGCCCAAGATGGGGTCGCTGGGCCTCCTCGGCGTCACGGTCGAAGAGGAGTTCGGCGGCGCCGGCATGGGTTACCTCGAACACGTCGTGGCGATGGAGGAGATCAGCCGCGCCTCGGCGTCCGTCGGCCTGTCGTATGGGGCGCATTCCAATCTTTGCGTCAACCAGATCCACCGCAATGGCACCGCGGTGCAGAAGAAACACTATCTACCCGATCTGATATCCGGCACCCATGTCGGTGCGCTGGCCATGAGTGAGCCGGGTGCCGGCTCCGACGTTGTCGGCATGCGCCTGCGCGCAGACAAGAGGGGCGACCACTATGTGCTGAACGGCACCAAGATGTGGATCACCAATGGCCCCGATGCGGACGTCATCGTCGTCTATGCCAAGACCGACGCCGATGCGGGCTCGCGCGGCATCACTGCCTTCATAATCGAGAAGAATTTCGCGGGATTCTCGACGGCCCAGAAACTCGACAAGCTTGGCATGCGGGGCTCCAATACCTGCGAACTCGTCTTCCAGGATTGCGAAGTGCCGGAAGAAAATATCCTCGGGACACCCGGCGGGGGCGTCGGGGTGTTGATGAGCGGCCTCGACTATGAGCGCGCCGTGCTCGCCGCCGGGCCGCTCGGGATCATGCAGTCATGCATGGATGTCGTCATTCCCTACGTGCACGACCGCCAGCAGTTCGGCAAGGCGATCGGCGAATTCCAGCTCATGCAGGGCAAGCTCGCCGACATGTACACGACGATGAACGCTTGCCGGGCCTACGTGTACGCCGTCGGCAAGGCCTGCGATCGGGGCCAGACCACGCGCAAAGACGCTGCCGGCGCCATCCTGTATGCGTCGGAGAAAGCCACGTGGATGGCCCTCGAAGCCATCCAGTGCCTGGGTGGCAACGGTTACATCAATGAATTTTCGACGGGCCGCCTGTTGCGGGATGCCAAGCTCTATGAGATCGGCGCCGGGACCAGTGAAATCCGCCGCATGCTGATCGGCCGCGAATTGTTTGAGGAGACTGCGTAATGCCTCTGGAAATGAGAGAAAAATGTGAACGTTGTGAGACCGGACTCGATTGGAGTGCTGAGGCCCATATTTGCAGCTACGAATGTACGTTTTGCCGTGACTGCTCCGATGGTATGAACCATATCTGTCCCAACTGTGGCGGCGAACTGTTGCAGCGGCCGAAACGCGCTCAGCGCGAAGTTGCCTGATATCTCGCGCGCGGCCCCCTGATACTTCGCGCGTGTCCCATTGACTCGTGAATGAGACACGCGCGAATCAAAGTTTAGTGCAAGGAGAACGACATGAGTGATCAAGACCCAATCGTCATCGCCGGCATGGCGCGTACCCCGCTCGGCGACTTTCAGGGTGGATTGAGCGCGTCTACGGCGCCTGAACTCGGCGCGGCGGCGATCAAGGCGGCCCTCGAGCGCGCTGGCGTGCCGCCGGAGGACGTGGACGAAGTTATCATGGGCTGCGTGCTGCCGGCCGGTCTCGGGCAGGCTCCAGCTCGTCAGGCGGCGATCTATGCCGGCATTCCGGTAGAAGTCGGCGCCCTGACGATTAATAAGATGTGCGGCTCCGGGATGAAGGCCGCGATGCTGGGCAACGATCTCATCGAGGTCGGCACTGATGACATCGTCGTCGCCGGCGGCCTCGAAAGCATGAGCAACGCGCCGTACCTGATGCAGAAAGTACGCAATGGCTTGCGCCTGGGCCATGGCGAGATCAAGGACCACATGTTCCTCGATGGACTGGAGGATGCCTACGACCCGGGCCGGTTGATGGGCACCTATGCCGATGAAACGGCACAGGACTACCAGTTCTCGCGCGACGAGCAGGATGCCTACGCAATCGAATCCCTCAAGCGCGCCCGCAAGGCCACGGAGGAGGGCTGGTTCGATAAGGAGATCACGCCCGTTACCGTGAAGACACGCAAGGGCGAGACGACGGTGGCGCGGGACGAGCATCCGTTCTCCGTCGATCCGGAGAATGTCCCAAAGCTGCGCCCGGCCTTCGCCAAGGACGGCACGGTGACGGCGGCGAACTCAAGCGCGATTTCTGACGGCGCCGCGGCCCTGGTGCTGATGCGCGAGTCCGAAGCCGAGCGCCGGGGAATCACCCCTCTGGCACGTATCCTCGGACACGCCACGAATTCCAATGCGCCGGAGCGCTTCACCACCGCCCCGGTTGGCGCCATCGAGAGATTGCTCGACAAGGTCGGCTGGCAGGCTGACGAAGCTGATCTGTACGAGGTCAACGAGGCCTTTGCCGTGGTCACCATGGTCGCGATGCGCGATCTCGGGCTGAGCCACGATAAGGTCAACGTGCACGGCGGTGCTTGCGCGCTGGGCCACCCTCTCGGCGCCACGGGCGCGCGCATCATGACCACGTTGCTCGGTGCGATGGCCCAGCGGGATGTGAAACGCGGGATCGCCGGGCTCTGCATCGGAGGCGGTGAGGCGACAGCCATCGCGGTCGAGCGACTTTCATAGGAGAATCATGCGATGGACCGGAAACTCGTTTCGACCAGTTCGCCCTTCGAGAAGATTGCCAGTTTCTCACGAGCCGTAGTACAGGGTGACTGGGTATTTGCGTCCGGCTGTACGGGATATGACCCCGATACCGACAGCATTTCCGAAGATCCGGCCGAACAGGCTCATCAGGCCTTCAAGCTCATCAATTGGCTGCTGGACGAGGCCGGATTCAGCCTCAGCGATGTCGTGCGTATCGTCGTCTATCTTGCTGATCGTGATGACTTCAAGGCGATTGCCCCGGTTCTCGGTGAGCACTTCAAAGGAATTAATCCGGCCAACACGACGGTCGAGGCGCGTCTCGTCGACCCGCGCATGAAGGTCGAGATCGAGATTACCGCCTATCGCGGGTCGTAGACCCCGGGATTGCGGCTGTGCGCCTGGTACAGTTCCTGACATCGGAGGGCGAACGCCGGGTCGCGGTCGCCGAGGAAGACGGCTTGCGGCTCAGGATTGTGGCGCGCGTGCAGTCGGTCTACGACCTGGCGCGTGAAGCGATTGACGCGGGCTCAGGGCTCGCGGCGCTCGTTGAGTCCCGCCTCACCGAAGAATTTATCGATTATGGGATCGTCCGTGACGAGGGGCGGGTCCTGCCGCCGGTCGATCATCCCGATCCGGCCCGGTGGTTGATTACCGGTACGGGATTGACGCATCTCGGCAGTGCCAGCGCGCGCGATGCGATGCATGCCGCCGCCGAATCCGGCGAACCGAAGAGCGATTCGATGCGTATTTTCGAATGGGGACTGGAAGGCGGCAAACCACCCCCCGGCGAAGTCGGCGTCCAGCCGGAATGGTTCTACAAGGGTGACGGTCGTTGCGTGATAGCACCGGAACAGGCGTTTCCGTTGCCAGAATTCGCACTCGACGGCGGTGAGGAGTCGGAGATCGTCGGCATCTACGTCATCGCCGACGACGGTGCGCCCTGGCGGCTCGGCTTCGCGATCGGCAACGAGTTCTCCGATCATGTCATGGAGCGGCAGAACTACCTCTATCTGGCCCACTCTAAGCTGCGGGCTTGCGCTTACGGCCCCGAACTCTTGCTCGGCGAACTGCCGCGCGACGTCCAGGGTCACGTCCGGCTCTGTCGTGGCAACGAAGTGGTATGGGAAGCGCCGTTCGCGAGCGGTGAAGAGAACATGTCGCACGCCCTCTCGAACCTGGAACACCATCACTTCAAATACCCGAACTTCCGCCGGCCGGGTGATCTGCACTGCCATTTCTTCGGGACCGCGACACTCAGCTATTCCGCGGATGTGACGACATGTCCCGGCGATGTTTTCGAGATTTCGGCGGAAGGATTTGGGGCAGCATTGCGAAATCCGATGGAGCAGATGGAAATACATGTCCCTGAGGTGAAGGCGCTGTAGTTGCAGAAAAAAACAACACACCCCCCAACTATTTCCCTCCTTGATAGGGTGAGAGGTGGGCGGGAGTGGCTCCAATCTATTCCCTCCCCCCTGGCAGGGGGAGAGTAGGGTGGGGGTGGTTTGGTATTCTTTTTCGGGACATCTTTGACATCCGACGGCTAGGCCAAGACCCATGATCCTCACCGAAGAACAGGAAATGGTCCGTGACACGGCCCGCGATTTCTCACAGGGCGAACTCGTGCCTAACGCGCCGGAGTGGGACCGCACCGCTGAATTCCCCGAGGACGCGATCCGCCGCATGGGGGAGCTCGGGTTCCTCGGCATGCTGGTGCCCGAGGAATGGAACGGCGCCGGCACTGGACATATCTCCTATGCTTTAGCGCTGGAAGAGGTCGCGGCGGGCGATGGGGGCTGCTCGACCGTGATGAGTGTGCAGAATTCGGTTGTGAACGTGCCAATTTTGCAAAGCGGCTCCGGGGAACAGAAAGAGCGGTTCCTCCGCCCCCTTGCCGGCGGCACCATGCGCGGCGGATTCGCGCTCACTGAACCCCAGGCGGGTTCCGATGCATCGAATTTGCTCACCCAGGCCAAATTGGATGGAAACCGTTACATCCTGTCAGGAACGAAACAGTTCATCACCTCGGGGGCGACGGCTGACGTCATGCTGACCTTTGCCGTGACCGATCCCGATGCCGGCAAGAACGGTATATCGGCGTTCCTCGTTCCCACCGACCAGGCCGGATACCGCGTGGTCAGCAAAGAAGAAAAACTTGGCCAGCGGTCGTCGGATACCTGCCAGATCGTATTTGAGGACATGGAGATCACACCCGATCTCATGCTGGGAGAACCCGGCGACGGCTACCGCATCGCGCTCTCCAATCTTGAGGGCGGACGCTTGGGGATCGCGGCGCAGTCGGTCGGCATGGCCCGTGCGGCGTATGAAGCTGCCCTCGACTATGCGCGTGAGCGCGAGTCATTCGGCAAGGCGATCATCGGACATCAGGCCGTGGCCTTCCGGCTCGCCGACATGGCGACCCAGATCGAAGTGGCACACCAAATGGTGCTTCATGTCGCTGCATTGCGCGACGCGGGAAAACCCTGCTTGAAAGAAGCGTCGATGGCCAAGCTGTTCGCCTCGGAGATGGCGGAAACCGTGTGTTCACAGGCGATACAGGACCATGGAGGCTACGGCTACCTGTCCGACTATCCGGTTGAGCGGATTTACCGGGACGTGCGCGTGTGCCAGATATACGAAGGTACCAGCGATGTACAACGTCTGGTCATATCGCGCGCAATTTCTGGAGACTAGGACCCATGGCTGACCCCATTGATTTCTATTTCGATTTCGGATCACCGTATGGCTATCTGGCCAGCCTGCGCATCGATGATGTCGCGGCGAAACATGGCCGCCACGTTGCCTGGCGGCCAATGCTGCTTGGTGCCGTGTTCAAAAATGAAGGGACCCAGCCCCTTTCCGAATACCCGATGAAAGGCCCGTATTTCAAACGTGACTGTTTCCGAACGGCGCGCCGGCTCGGCGTCCCTTTCGTATTTCCGGAGAAATTTCCCCCCAACACCATCACCGCACAGCGTGCCTATTATTGGCTACAAGGCTCAGATGCGGAAAAGGCCAAGTCCTTCGCGCGAGGCATCTATCACGCGTATTTCGGGGAAGAGCAGGACGTCACGCAGGCCGAGGTGGTTGCCGAGATTGCCGGCTCGACCGCTGGGGTCGACCCTGAGGACGTGCTCGCCGCTGTCCAGGATCAAGCAGTGAAGGATAAACTTCGTGACGCGACAGAACAGGCCATCGCCAAAGGCGTATTTGGATCGCCATTCTTTATCGTTGATGGCGAAAGCTTCTGGGGCAACGATCGGTTGGACGAGGTTGACGCGTGGCTCGCGTCGGGCGGCTGGTGATGTGTCTCTGTAGTTTGAAGAGAGAATAATGAGTACTCCGACTGCTGATACCGCTGCGCTCCTTGCCGAGGCAGTCGGTCATCATCAGTCGGGCCGTCTGGATCAAGCGAAGGCGCTGTACGAGCGCGTCCTCGGAGCCGAGCCTGAAAATGCTGATGCGCTTGGGATGTACGGCATCCTGGCTCACCAAGTGGGACGCAATGACATTGCCGTCGACGCCCTCGGTAAGGCAGCTCGATTCGGCCCGAACTCTCCGGATGTCCGGCTAAATCTCGGGAGTGTGCTGCAGGCACTTGGTCGTCTTGAGGAAGCGATTGCTCAGACGCGTGAGGCGATTTCGCTCAGACCTGATTTCACCCCGGCCTACAACAATCTCGGGTTGATGTTGCTGGAAGAGCAAAAGTTCGATGAGGCGGAGCGCGCCTTTCTCAAGGCAATCGCCTTGGCCCCCGATTATCCGGATGCCCGTGACAGTCTTGGGTTGGTGGCACAGCGACGCGGACTGTTCGAAGAATCCGTCGAACACCACCGCGCCGCCATCGAACGGGACGGCGCCTTCGTGGAAGCCCATCATAACCTGGGTACCGCCCTATGTGCCCTGGAACTTCTGAACGAGGGGGTCGAGAGTTTCCGAAGGGCTCTCGCCCTCGCTCCCGGCAGCTTCGGTGTCCTGATCAGTCTCGCAAACGCGTTGTGCGACAGGGGTGACTACGAAGAGGCCATACCACTCTACGAAGAGGCGCTGCGCATTGATCCGAGGCGTGCGCCAGCTTGGGTGAGTTACGGAATCGCCCTCCACGAAATCGGCGAGATCGACAAAGCTATCGCACAATATGATCGGGCACTGGAACTGCGCGAGGATTTCGCTGAAGCACAGCGAAACCGCGGGATGGCGTTTTCCGCCAAGGGTGATCATGACCGGATGCAGAAGGCGTTTGTCCAAGTGCTGAGATCGAATCATGGCGGCCCGTGGTGGAATGCCGAGGTTTTTGATCCTAAGCGCGTCTCCGGGGCCGCCGCCGATAGGTCGCTACGGGCCTCGACCTTCCGCCTTCTCGATGCCGCGGAGCAGGTCGAATACCTGCTGGGTCGCGGCCTGCTTCACCCCTCGTTTGCCGAGATGTCAAAGCGGTATCGCGATGTTTTGGCTGAAGTTTCCGAAGAAGTCGGCCCGGACGGCACGATGACCTTGACCGATGGGCAGCGGGGGCTGATCGGTGGTTTCTTTGACCGCGTGGTTCGCTACACCGATACGCCGGACCTCGTCGACAAGGCGATCAATCCTGATGTCGACTTCGGTGAAATCGAAGAGAGCTATCTCTCCTCACCGATTTCGGTCACCACATTCGACGATTTCCTGACAACAGAGGCGCTCCAAATTTTGCGGGAGTTCGCATTGGAAAACACCGTCTTTTTCAAATACAGCGAGGCGCGTTTCGTCGGTTCCGACCTCTCGGTCGGCTTCAACTGCAGCTTGCTTTACCGGATGGCGCGGGAGCTCAAGGCCAATTTGCCTCGCATCCTCGGCGATCATGAATTAACCAACGTATGGATTTATCGGCACCGGGCCGAATCGGTTGGCGTCGAAGCTCATTCCGACCAAGGCAAGGTGACCTTCAATTTCTACATCTCTCCCGACGACGCCAATCTGGATCCCGAACATGGTGGGCTAATCGTCTATACCAAAGAGCAGCCTTACGACTGGGATTGGCACCTCTACAATCGTCACAAGTACCGCCCGGACATTCGCGAGGAGATAGACGCGTTTCTGGATTCAGCGGAGACCCTGGTCGTGCCTCACCGCCAGAACCGTGCACTCCTGTTCAACTCGAACCTGTTCCATCGTTCCGACCAGATTTATTTTCGCGACGACTTCGCGAGCCGCCGCATGAACGTCACCATGCTTTTCGGCAAACGCGGCCGTGACTGAGGCGGGTCAGGCTCCGCGTCAAAACAGGAAATACCCCCCATCGATGAGAAGTTCATCGCCTGTGTGGTAGGCGCTGGCATCACTCATCAAGTAGACGGCGATGCCGCCAAAATCCTCTGGCTGGCCCCAGCGGCGCACGGGAATTCTGGGGATGATATTGGTCGCGAATTTCTCGTTCGCCATGGCTGCCTCGGTCATGTCCGTCTCGATCCAGCCCGGCAGAATGGCATTGGCCGTGACGCCATAGCGCGCCAGTTCAACCGATAGGGCTTTCATCATGGCCGTGATCCCGCCCTTGGTGGCGGCATAGTGCTCGTTTCGCGCCGCGCCCGAGATCGAGGCGAGGCTTGAGGTCACGATCAGCCGACCTCCAGGGTCTCCCGCTTCGGCCCGCTCCTTCATGTGCCCAGCGACCGCTTTCAGCGTGTAGAAGGCGCCGTCAAGGTTGACCCCCAGGACCTTGTGCCAGTCGTCCGCCGTGATGTCGAAGAATGAACGTGCCCCGCCGAGGACGCCGGCATTGGCGAAACATCCGTCGATGCGGCCGAACTCGGACAGGCAATCGCCTAGGCATACCGTCACTTGCGTTTCATCGGAGACGTCACAGACGGACGCGGAGATCTTTGTGCCATGGACTCTCAGAGACTCGACCGCGGCGGTGTTTCTCGCCTCGTCGCGGCCCCAGAGGCAGATATCGGCCCCGGACTGGGCAAGTGCGTCGGCCATTCCAAGTCCGATACCCCGATTGCCGCCGGTGATCAGTGCCACTTTGCCCGTTAAGTCGAAAGCCGAATAGCTCATGGTTTCAAGTTCCTTGTGTACTTGTGGCGTCGCAGCCGTATTTCTCTAAGTCGTTATGTTTACTTAATTTTCCGCATGACACGGGAGTTATGATACGCTTCCTGCATGACGCAACTCTCTTCTAGCATGGATACGCGTTCGCCCGCCTATGCGGCCAATCGGGCGCATATGGAAGGCTTGACTGCCGACCTGCGGGAAAAAGTTGCGCACATTCAACTTGGCGGTGGATTGGCAGCTCGGGAGCGGCATGTTCAGCGCGGCAAGATGCTGGCCCGCGATCGAATCAAGCGGTTGCTCGATCCGGGCTCCCCGTTTCTCGAGCTTTCGCAGTTCGCCGCCTTCGAGGTTTACGAGGACGACGTGCCGTCCGCCGGTATCGTGACCGGCATTGGCCGCATCGAGGGGCGCGAATGCGTGATTGTTGCCAACGACGCCACGGTCAAGGGTGGCACCTATTTTCCTCTCACGGTGAAGAAACACCTGCGCGCCCAGGAGATCGCGCGCGAGAACAGGTTGCCCTGCCTGTATCTGGTGGATTCGGGTGGTGCTTTTCTGCCGCATCAGGATCAAGTGTTTCCGGATCGCGAGCATTTCGGGCGCATACTTTACAATCAGGCGACGATGTCCGCCGAGGGCATTCCTCAGATTGCTCTCGTCATGGGCTCCTGCACGGCCGGCGGCGCCTACGTGCCGGCGATGTCCGATGAGAGCATCATCGTTCGCGGACAGGGGACCATCTTTCTGGGCGGCCCGCCCCTCGTGAAGGCTGCGACGGGAGAGGTGGTGAGCTCCGAAGATCTGGGCGGTGCCGACGTGCACGCGCGCACTTCGGGGGTCGTCGATCATGTTGCGCAAGATGACGGACACGCGATTTCCATCGCCCGGCGGATCGTGGCCGGCCTGAATTATGAAAAGCGCCCGGATATCGTCTGCCGTGAACCCGTGGCGCCGTTCTACGATCCGGAAGAGGTATCCGGAGTGGTACCGGCCGATGTGCGTTCACCGTATGACGTCCGGGAGGTCATCGCCCGTATCGTCGATGGGAGCGAACTCGACGAATTCAAGCGCCTCTATGGCACGACGCTGGTCACGGGATTCGCACATATTTTCGGTTACCCCGTCGGGATCATCGCCAACAACGGAATTCTATTCTCGGAGTCTGCACTGAAAGCGACCCACTTCATCGAGCTGTGCTGCCAGCGGCGAATTCCCCTCGTGTTCCTTCAGAACATCACCGGATTCATGGTTGGGCGGAAGTACGAATTGGGCGGCATTGCCAAAGATGGGGCCAAGATGGTGATGGCCGTGGCATCCGCCCGTGTGCCGAAATTCACGGTCGTCATTGGTGGCTCGTTTGGTGCCGGGAATTACGGTATGTGCGGGCGCGCCTTCGGTCCGCGGTTCATGTGGATGTGGCCGAACGCGCGAATTTCGGTTATGGGAGGGGAACAGGCCGCCAGTGTTCTGGCCCAGGTGCGACGGGACAGCATGGAAAGCAAAGGCGAAACGTGGTCTGAAGACGAAGAACTGGAGTTTAAGGAACCTGTTCTCGAACAGTATGAAACGCAGGGTCATCCATACTATGCCAGCGCCAGGTTATGGAATGACGGCATTATAGACCCGACCCAGACTCGAACGGTTTTGGGCTTGTCGATCTCAGCGGCGCTCAATGCGCCGGTGCCGAAGACCGAATTCGGCGTATTCAGGATGTAAGCAGAGGGAAAGAATTTATGCCGGGATCGAGTGTTCTGTTCCAAGTGGACAACGAAGGAATTGCCACGCTGACGCTCAATCGCCCCGAGGTTCACAACGCCTTCGACGACGTCATGATCGCCGATCTTACCGAGACTTTTACGGGGATCGCCGAGGACGAAGATATCGTCGCCGTCGTCGTGTCCGCGCGGGGGCGCTCTTTCAGTGCAGGCGCGGACATCGGCTGGATGCGCCGCGCGTCTGAATACACGGAAGAAGAAAATTTTGCAGATGCCCGGCTGCTCGCGGACATGCTCTACGGACTTTACAGCTTGCCTCAGCCAACCATCGCCAAGATTCAGGGATCGGCCTATGGCGGCGGTGCTGGTCTGATCGCGGCCTGCGACATGGCCATCTCCGTCCGATCGGCGCAGTTTTCGTTTTCCGAGGTCAACCTCGGGCTGATACCGGCGGTGATTTCGCCCTATGTTATCGCGGCGATGGGCCCCCGAAATTCCAGGCGGTTCTTCTTGTCCGCGGAACGTTTCGATGCCGAGGAGGCCATGCGCTGCGGCCTGGTCAATCACGTCCGGAACGACGCCGGGGAGCTCCAGGCAACCTGTGATCGCTACGTGCGGGCATTCATTCAGGCCGGTCCCGGTGCGCTGTCGGAGGCCAAACAACTCATATCGCACGTGGCTTCGCATCCCATCAATGAAGCGCTCATCGAGGACACGGTACAGCGGATCGCCAAGCGCCGGACGACGGACGAGGCAAAACAGCGATTGGCAGCATTTTTTGAGAAAAGTCCTGAGTCCGGACCGCCAGTTGGGCGCCGCAAGCGCAGCTAGAGCAGATATCATTGTTAAGTTGGAAACATTTCCGTTTCCAACTTAACAAAATTTTCTCCAGGACGGCTGCGCCTCTTCAGCCACCAGGACTTCGATCACCAAGGCCTTAATCAAAAGATAGGCGATACTTCACGATTCGGTTGTTGCCGCTGTCGGAAATCCAAGCGATGTCACCGCGAAGTTCGACCCCTTCGGGCGTACGAAATTTGTTGGGTCCCTTTCCGGATGAGCGATCGCCGATCGTGCCAAGAAATTTGCCGGCCGGCGCGATGATCTTGATGGTGTGCGTATATTTGTCGGCGACCACGAGTGTTCCGTCCGGCGCCACGTCGAGATAGCGGGGTCCGCTGAAGTTATAGGGAGCGCCCTGCAGGATCTCCTGGATTTCGAGCTCCGGAGTCAACCGGACCAGACGGTCGTTCGCGGCGTCCGCGACCCAAAGATCACCATTTGGCGCAAACTCGATGTCATGCGGGGCAGAAAAGCCGCCCACTTCCTTCGTCACCTTGCCATTCTCATAGACGACGAGGTTGTGGCTTCCGGCACCGGTTGCATAGATGCGGCCGTCGGGTCCGGCCAGGACGCCTTCCGGCTTGCGGATACGGGCAGACACCTCACCGACGAGTTCGGCCTCGGTGCCGATGAGCTCGTAAATGCCGATCCGATGGTTATTGGTGTCGGCAACGTAAAGCCGGCCATCTTCACCGATGTCGAGGTCGTGGGTGCTTTTCTGATGATCGACGCCGAAGTGGCCAAGCAGGTCGAGACTTTCGGCATCGAGGATGGCGACACGGTCGTTGTCGACATCGGAGACGAACAACCACCGACCGTCGGTCGACAGCTTCACGCCATGAGGATTTCCCAGATCGGCCGTACTCGCCATGAGAAAATTGGCTTCGAACGCCTGGGTCGGCGATGAAAGGGTAAGAAGTGTGGCTACCACCAGAACTAGGCATCGCATTGGCGGATATCCCCTAGATTTTTGACGTCTGTGACATCTATTCAGTTGCGGCGTTCGTCGTGACTGCGCCACTGGACTGGCCAAATTGATCGAGCGGACCTAGTTCTTTTTCGATCAGTGGCAGCACTTCCGCCCCGAATCGCTCGATGGAGTGCAGCGCCTTGTTCTGCTCGAAGGCACCTGCATTCATATAGATGACGCAGTGCATCGGGGCGGCTCGGCGAATTTCCTCGACAAGCTTTTCCGCCACGGTTTCTGCGTCACCGATCGGGCTGTTGTCGATGATGTCTTCCAGCGAGGGTTCATGGCTTGCCGGAATTTCCGGCAACAGACCACCTGCCAATTCCTCCTGCCGGCCGCGCAGGTAGCGTGACAGGCGGTATTGGGAGCGGCAGTGATCCGCATATTCCAGCGCGACATCCTTGCTGTCCGTTACCTGGCAGAACCGGTGCGAGGCGAAGCGCAACGTGGCGGTGTCCTGGCCCTCGTCTTCCCATAGTGTCTCTACCCTCTGGCGGCTCTCGACCACCTGATCGATGCTGTGTACGAGGTTGGAGACGATCACAGGATAGTTCTTGCGGGCCGCCCGGCGCAGCAACTGCTCGTTGCCGCCGGCAAACCAGATCGGCGGATACGGTGTCTGCACGGGCGACAATGCCATGTGTGTGTGTGGAAACGAGAAATGCTTACCCTCGTAAGCGAACACGTCCTGGCTGAGGCCGCCTTCGAGGATATCGAGCATCTCTTCAGTCATGTCGGGAGATTCATCGACTGTGGCCTGAAAGCGGGTCAGTTCATGCGGTTGGTATCCGCTGCCGACACCGAGGATCAAACGCCCTTCCGTCATGGCGTCAACAAAGGCGACTTCCGACAAAAGGCGTGCGGGTTGATAGATCGAAGCGATGACGATACCGGTGGCAAGGCGGATGCGAGTCGTCACGGCGGCGCAATGGGCGACCATCATCAGCGGTGATGGAATCAACGAATAGTTCGAAAAATGATGTTCTGCGAACCATGCCGCGGCAAATCCGGCCTGTTCCGCCAGGACCACGCGTTCGCGCGACTCCGCGATCAACTGCGCGGTCGTCTGGCCGGTCTCGCGCCGGTTGCACAGAGAGAAAAGTCCGAAATCCATAACTAATTCATCCCAAGTTCATGAGGTACGGCTCGGTTGAAATTGATTTGTAACAGGATGGCTCCGTCCGATGTCCACAAATACGCCGCCCCATAAATATCGCCGAACGGTCCGACTTTCAGATCGTGGAGTGGATTATACCAAGGCCTTCAATCCTGCCACGTCCGCGATCCCGGACGTGCCCGGTTCAGGTTGGTATTGACATGCGAAGGTGCGTTGCACACATGTTCATTCAGTCTATATGCCGGGAATTGGCCATATGCCGGGAACCGGTTGTGCTGAACGGGATGGACGAAGGAGAGTGCCGATGATCAGGGGATTGCATCACAACGCGTACAGATGCCGGGATTCCGAAGAGACGCGTCAATTTTATGAAGACTTCCTCGGCCTGCCTCTGGCCGGTTCGCTGCAGATCGGTGAGACCAAAAGCGGCCGCGACACGCAAACCCTGCACACCTTCTACGGCATGGACGACGGTTCCTATCTGGCCTTTTTCGAGGCACCGGACATGCCCTTTGAATTCAAGGAACAGCACGACTACGACTTGCACATTGCGCTCGAAGTCAGCCCGAACGATCTGACGGCAATGTTCGAGAAGGGGAAGGAATCCGGAATCGACACCCGAGGGGTCTCGAATCACGGATTTGTCGATTCAATCTACTTCCGGGATCCCAATGGTTACGTGATCGAATTGACCGCCAAGCGCGATGGTCACGACAATGCGATGAACCCCGCGACCAATGGCGCGCGCGCGATTCTCGATGACTGGAGCTCCAACAAGTCCGCTTGAGGTGCCTAGGCAACCGAATACTCTGTCATCGAGACGTATTTGCAACTGTAAGTAGAATTATTATCGCGTTGATGTTCACGCGGTTGTGATTTAGTCTATACAAACTGCGGGGGATTAGCGGGAAACGCGGCATTGCTTTGAGAGAAGCAGCCGGAGAAACCTGTTGGTTGAGGTCTTATTGCGCGGTAAGACGGCTGGTGGTTAGGGTTGGACGCTCTTTGCCGGAATATTGGAGGGGCAGTGACGAATGCTTCTTTATTTGTGCGAGAAGACCTTCCTGATAGCCATTTGCCTTGGCATCTCTAAAATCAACGGTGTCGTAGACATATGGACAACGCCCCATGTTCAACAAACTTCTGATCGCCAATCGCGGCGAAATAGCCTGTCGCGTCGTGCGCACCGCACGCCGTCTCGGCCTCAAGACGGTTGCGGTCTATTCGGATGTCGATGCCGGTGCCCAGCACGTGGTGGCGGCGGAAGAAGCCGTGCTGATTGGTGGCGCTGCAGCTGCCGATAGCTATCTCAACTCCGAGACCATCATCGCTGCGGCCGTTCAGTCGGGTGCCGATGCGATTCATCCGGGTTACGGGTTCCTGTCTGAGAACCCCGAATTTGCGGACGCCTGCCTTGCCGCCGGCCTCGTGTTTGTCGGACCGCCGTCCGGTGCAATGCGGGCCATGGGTGCCAAGCACGCCGCTAAGGCAATTATGGAAAATGCCGGTGTTCCGATTGTCCCAGGATATCACGGCGACGATCAATCCGAGGTCGGTTTGCTCGCTGCGGCGAAGGACATCGGTTTTCCCGTGCTCATCAAGGCTTCTGCCGGTGGCGGCGGACGCGGCATGCGCATCGTTGACAAGGAACAGGATTTTGCCCGGGCGCTGGAAGGTGCCAAGCGCGAAGCGGCATCTGGATTTGGGGATGATCGGGTACTCATCGAACGGTATTTGACAAAACCAAGGCATATCGAGATCCAGGTATTCGGTGACACGCACGGGAATGTCATCCATCTCTTCGAGCGGGAGTGCTCGCTGCAGCGCCGTCATCAAAAGGTGATCGAAGAGGCTCCAGCACCCGGTATGACATCGGATGTCCGGACTGCGATGGGCGAGGCAGCCGTGAGCGCTGCGCGTGCTATCGATTACGTGGGCGCCGGAACGGTTGAATTCATCGTTGATGGTAATGCGGATTTCAATGCGTCGGATTTTTATTTCATGGAGATGAACACGCGCCTTCAGGTCGAACATCCGGTAACCGAATTGATCACGGGGCTCGACCTGGTTGAATGGCAGCTGAATATCGCGGCAGGCGATCCCCTGCCGTTGATGCAGAATGAGGTCATCCTTGCCGGCCACGCGATAGAGGCCCGAATCTATGCGGAAAACCCGGCCAAACGGTTCCTGCCGTCACCCGGCCGCCTGTCACATCTGCGTTTGCCGGACCAAGGTCCCCACATCCGGGTAGACGCGGGCGTTGCGGCGGGAGACACCATCACGCCTCACTACGATCCGCTGATTGCCAAGCTGGTTGTCTGGGATGAGGAACGCGCCCGGGCCGTTCGGCGGCTGTCGGGAGCACTGACGGAGTTTCACGTAGTCGGATTGGTAACCAATCGGGATTTCCTGCTCGGAATATCCAATCATCGCGCATTCAAGGATGCCGAGCTGGACACCGGCTTCATTGATCGGCATCTGGCTGAATTGATTCCAGAGGCAGGTCCGGTCAGCGACCGGACACTGGCTCTCGCGGCGCTCGCAGTTCTCGTGGGTCGTCGCTCTGCGGTGTTGCGCGGTCACGCGCCGGTGGGGGATCCCTTTTCACCGTGGGGTCCTCAAGGTCCAGGTGATGGCTGGCAACTGAATGCGCCGGCGTCCGACGAGGTTGTCTTCGTCGATCCCGGGCGGCGTGAAAAGGGTGGTCGCATTCCGATTCTGGTTCGGCAATCGGCAGATCGTGACTTCACCTATGAACTGGATCTTCCCGACGGTCCGATGTTTGTCGCGGGTGAGTTAGAGGATAGTGGACGGTTGCTTGCGCACCTCGCGGGAACCCGGATCTCTGTCTCGGTCTATCGTACCGGGGATGAGCTTTGGATCGTGGACGATGTTGGCCATACGCACCGCTTGTTTTTTGAAGATCCCACGACGGTGGTCGCAGCCGTCGATGTCGTGGACATGAATGTAACCGCGCCGTTGCCGGGAAAGATCAGCGACGTGCTCATCGAGGTGGGTGAGAAGGTCAGGAAAGGTGCCGGTCTCATGGTTATCGAAGCCATGAAGATGGAACACACCGTTGTGGCGCCGGCAGACGGTATCATCGCGACAATCCATTTCACCGTGGCTGATCTGGTGGACGAAGGCGCCATATTGCTGGAATTCGAAAGCTGATCCGAATACTTTGTGCTCCGTCGTGTATCCCGTTCGTGGGTGCATTATTTCTGGAATCTGGTCGGCGCCGGAGACGAAACTGATGCTCGACGCGCGAAAACTAATCGCCGTCGTTTCGGCGCTGGCCGCGGTAACCCTCCTGTTGTGGCCGCCCGGCGATTTCACTCCGGAGATGTCGCGTGCTGCGGCGCTCAGTATTTTTGCCCTCGGATTGTTCGCTGGTGGCGTATTCCCCGAGCATGTATCCGCCGTGCTGTACTTCCTGATTGCAATGCTGTTCGCCGTGGCACCGGCAAGCGTCGTGTTTTCAGGTTTTCACTCGACGGCGCTGTGGCTCGTGTTTGGCGGTCTCATCATCAGTGTTGCGGTGAGTGAAACAGGCCTTGGGGCGCGCCTCGCACATTCGATTGCGGTAAAGCTTCGCGCCTCATATCTGATGATTATCGTCGGCATGGGAGGCATGGGCCTGCTCACCACGTTCCTCATTCCTTCCGGCATGGCCAGAGTCGTCGTATTTTCGCCATTGGTCATGGCCATCGCCGATCGATTCGGTTTCGTGGTTGGGACGCGGGGGCGGACAGGCATACTTCTCGCATTCGTGTTTTGCGCCATATTTCCCGGTTTCACGATCCTGCCTGCAAACGTTCCCAACGTCGTTCTCATGGGCGGTATCGAATCCCAATACAGCATGTATCTGTCGTATGCAGAGTACATGATGCTTCATTTCCCGGTGTTGGGATTCCTCAAAGCTGTCATCATTATCGTGCTGATCTGGCTTATCTACCGGGAGACACCCCGGGAGCAGGCCACGGCTGGGGGCGGAAGTGCCGCTACTCGAGAAATGAAGCCGTTGGGCCATGCGGAGTTGCGGCTTGCGGTGATCTTGTGCGGCGCCTTGCTGTTGTGGATGTTCGATTTCCTGCATCACGTTTCGCCTGGATGGATAGCACTGGGTGCTGCGTTTCTCTGCCTGCTGCCGCGACTTGGCGTGCTCGCACCGGGCGATTTCGCTGCGAAGGTCAATTTCACACCATTGTTCACGACCGCGGGGATTCTCGGAATCGCGGGGCTTATCGCCCATAGTGGTGTTGGGGAATATCTTGGCCAAGCCATGCTTGACTCGGCGGGTTTGAGCCAGGGAGAACAGGGAAAAACACTGATCTCCCTTGTCGTAACGTCAGTGGGCGTTGGTTTAGCTTCGACGGTGGTCGGTATTCCTGCCGTCATGACGCCTTTGGCGGAAGGTGTTTCCGAGGCTACGGGTATGTCATTGGATGTCGTATTGATGACGCAGGCCGTGGCGTATTCCACCGTAATCTTCCCCTACCAGTTGCCTCCGCTTCTCGTCGGTGCCCAAGTGACAGGTTTAGGTCTGGCCGTAGCCTCACGATTCTGCCTCCTTCTGGCAGCAATCACGATGGTCGTATTGTTGCCTCTTGATTATCTCTGGTGGTCTCTCTTAGGTTACCTCGACTGAATCAATTCCTTTTGTGAGATGTGTTAGGGTCGGGTCATTCGCCATGGTTGTTCATCTGCTCAAGATCGGTGTCGGAACAGAAGATGTTGAACATCTGAGGCAGTTGCAGGCTGCCAAGATGCAACAATCGCGGGCGGCGGGGCAGGGCAGCAGGCTGTGGCATCGAACCCGCAACATGCCGACGCGCAAAGAAGAAGTGCTCGCCGGCGGCTCAATTTATTGGATCATCAGGCGGTTTATCAGGGTACGGCAACGCATCATCGGACTTGAGGCTGTGGTTGGTGATGACGGCATCCCGCGCTGTGACCTGATATTTGACCCCGAATTGATACGAACCGAGCCTCAGCCCCGGCGGCCGCATCAGGGATGGCGCTACTTGGATCCAGCCGACGCGCCGAAAGACCTCGATATCTCGAGCCCGGAGCAAGAGCTGTCCGAAGAAATGGCGATAGATTTAGGTGAAATCGGCCTGATCTAACCGACGGCTGCGATCCTTTGTGACAGCGGTTCACCAATTCGTGCCGCCGCGATCCGCTCTTCAGCCACGTGATCCGCCATCAAATGGGGGCTAATCCCCTCTGCATCCGCACGCCGGAATAAGTCGACAAGGTTGTAATGGATTCCGGAGACATGTGCGAAGGCGGCTTGATGGTCGTAGACGGGTTTCTCGTAGTAGATGTTGATGATTCCGCCGGCGTTGAGGATGTAATCGGGTGCGTACAGGATTCCGCGCTTGATCAGCAACTCGGTGTGACGGTCCTCTTTTAGTTGATTGTTGGCCGAACCGGCCACGATTCCGGTCGTGAGGCGAGGGATCGTGTCGTCGTTCAGAACTGCGCCCATCGCGCAGGGAGAGAAAACGTCAGCCTCCACGTCATATATCTCGTCGGGGGAGACGACACGTGCAAAAGTCCGGGCGGCTACCTCGTGAGCGACGGAATCATCGATGTCCGTAACAATGAGCCTGGCCCCGGCCAGTGATAGCGTATCGGCGAGGTGACCCCCGACATTGCCGACTCCTTGAATGGCAACCGTGAGGTCTTCCAGGGAATCCTGGCTAAAGGCATGACGGACTGCCGCGCGAATGCCGTGAAAGACGCCCCAGGCCGTTGCGGGAGAGGGGTCTCCGCCCTGATCAGGCGGGCCAGCGACGTGTTGCGTTTGCGTACGGATCATTTCCATATCCGTGGCGGAAGTCCCGACATCTTCGGCCGTGATGTACTGACCGTTGAGACTATCGACAAAGCTGCCAAAGGCCCTGAGCAGGTCCTTGGATTTGTGCTCGCGTGTGTCTCCGATGATGACGCTCTTGCCGCCGCCAAACGGGAGTTCCGCCATAGCCGACTTGTAGGTCATCCCGCGCGACAGCCGCAGCACATCTTCCAGCGCTTGTTCCTCATTCGCGTACGGGAACATTCGGCAGCCGCCGAGCGCGGGGCCCAGCGTGGTATCGTGTATGGCGATGATGGCGTGAAGGCCGCAGGCGGTGTCAACGTAGCTCACGACCCGTTCGTAACCTGGAACATTCTTGGAGGTTGCGGTGGACATAACGCGCCTACGAACTGCTAATACCCAACGTACCAACAAGTAAGCGAAACCTCTTAATCTTCAATGAATTAACGAAATCGTGATGAAACTTGCCAGGTCGTTAGACGGTTGCGGCGGTCGGCATATTTTTCGATCGCTAGCCAGGCATTGGACAAGATGTTGTTGGCCGCGATAAACCTGTACCAGTTCGAAAATCGGAGAATTCCTTGCTGATTCAGAGTACCTTCGAGGTTGCAGTGCCAGTGCCGCAGGCGTGGGCCTTGCTCACGGATATTGAAGACATCGCGCCGTGCATGCCTGGGGCTCAGCTTACCGAGGTCCTGGACGACAATAGTTATCGCGGAAATGTGACTGTCAGGCTTGGACCCGTGACACTGACGTTCGACGGGACGGCGCGTTTCGACGAAATGGATACCGACGCCTGCCGTGCCCGGGTTTCGGCCCAAGGCAGCGATAAAAAGGGACGAGGCGGAGCGACTGCCGATATTACATTCCGCTTGGAGCCCATTGATCAGGGCACAAAGGTCTTGATCGACACCGAATTGAATCTGTCCGGTTCGGTGGCCCAGTACGGCCGTGGCGCTGGGATGATCAACGAACTGGCATCCCAACTCGTGAGTCAGTTCGCGGAGTCTCTCCACGAAAAAATCTCCGCCACGGGCGACGAGACGCTTCCTGCCGAGGAAATCGCATCAGCATCTATCCCACCAAAGCCGATACCGATCCTGGGTCTCGCCGCGCGCAGCATCTGGGCGTCGTTCGTGAAGGCGCTGAAAGGGATGTTCGGCCGAACTTGAATTGCGGTCACAACGGGTGGTGTCGTCGCAAATCTGGACTTCGTTCAAGCGGTCTGACGGCGTTCTAATTAATAGAATATAAGTGAACTAATTCTACTTAAAGTAGAATTAATTGAATCTATGTTTGCAAGATTTTAGATTCACCGCAAACATCGTACGAACTGTGCGAATTGCTCCGCCTCGTAGTGGCAGAGAGTTAAAATTTATTATGTTAACTCAAATAGATATACAGCCATTCTCCTGGCCAGATCAGTTGATTTGGCGAAGGATGAATTGAGCAATCGGGTATCAATACCGGGGTTTGAAGTTAGCGCAATTGCGGCTATGCGCCGTTCTTGCCTGCCTCAATCAATTCGATGATTCGTGGCGGGCTGATGGGGGTCTCGGCGATCCGCACATTGAAGGGCGCCAGGGCATTTTCGATCGCCGACATGATCGCGGGTGCCGCGGGAATGACGCCAGCCTCTCCAACGCCCTTGACGCCCAGCGGATTGACCGTTGAGGGGGTCTCGTGGTGTACGATCTCGATATTGGGCACGACAGGAGCGGTCGGGAGGAGGTATTCGGCAAAGGTCGTGGTGACGGGCTGGCCAGATTCGTCGTAGCCCATCCACTCGAACAGCGCGTTGCCGATGCCGTGGGCTACACCGCCGATGATCTGGCCTTCGACGATCTGGGGATTGATGAGGCGTCCTGAATCATTGACCACGACGTAGCGCGTGATCTTCACGCCGCCGGTGCCAATGTCCACCTCTACTTCGACCACGTGCACGCCGTTTCCATATGTCAGGCCCGTGGGCATGAAATTGGCGGTTGCTTCGAGTCCGGGGGACACATCCTTTGGGCGTGCGTAACCGACGGCACCCGAGAGCGCCTTGGCCACGTCGCTGAGCGAAACCGAAAGGCCAGGTACGCCAGCCACGTTGATCTTGCCGTCTTTCAGTTCGAGATCCTGTTCGGACGCCTCCAGCATGTGGGCGGCCGTCTTGAGCGCTTTCTCGCGGACTTCGATGGAGGCCAGATGAATGGATGAGCCGGCCGTTACCGTCTGACGGCTGCCGAAGCCACCGATCCCCATGGGGACTGTGCCGGTATCTCCAGCGATGACCCTGACATCACTGGGGTTCACGCCGAATTGGTCGGCGCAAATCTGGGCGTAGGCGGTTTTGATCCCTTGGCCCATCGCCATGGCACCGGTGTGAACCGTGATTTGGCCCGATGGGCCGATACGGACGATTCCAGTCTCGAACGGCCCCCGGCCCGTAATTTTGACGCAGTTGGCGAGGCCCATTCCGATGTAGCGGCCCTCACTCAGCGCCGTGGCTTGGCGCTCGGCGAACTGTGTGTATCCCGCTCTATCCAACGCCTTCTGCAGGCATAGGGGATAATCGCCGCTTTCATAATGCGTCGTTGATCCGTCACGTGCCCGAAGGGGCAGCTCATAGGGAATCATCTCTGCTGTAATGAGATTTCGGCGCCGGATTTCGGCACGATCCATTCCGAGCTTATCGGCGATCAGATCCATCGCCCGTTCCATCGCGAACGTGCCTTCCGGGTAGCCCGCACCGCGAACGGGAATGGTTCCGACCTTGTTTGTCACGGCAATGGTCACGTCGAGCTGATAGTTCGGCAGAACGTATGGGCCAGGTACGGCGAGGGAGGCGTTGTGTCCCACATTGAACCCCAGCAGCGTATAGGCGCCCTGATCGTGGATCATTGAGCCACGCACGCCCAGCAGGTGGCCTTCCTCGTCCGTGGCGATCTCGAACTCCCAGTATTGGTCGCGCTCCTGGATTGCGGCGAGGAAATGCTCGCGACGATCCTCGATCCACTTCAAGGGGCATTTCTGAAGCAGGGCGGCGCCCGCGACGATGACCTCTTCCGGATAGACGATGTGCTTGGAACCGAACCCGCCTCCGACGTCGGGGGTGGCGGCACGCACGCGATCCTCATCCAGTCCGAAGATGTCAACGAGGGTATTCCGCACGCGATGCGCGCCTTGGGTCGACGACCAAACGGTCAGGCCTTCCGTTGCGGACTCGAACTGCACGACGATTCCGCGACCTTCGATGGGGTGTCCGCTTCCTCTGTGCTGCTTGAGGGAGAGGTCGAAGACATGAGCCGCAGTCCCAAACGCCGAATGGCAGTCGCCGAATTCCGTGCGGAATGTCGTGACGATGTTATCCGGCGCATGGCGGTGAGCCCGCGGCGCGTCGGGCGCCAGTGCGTCACGACAATCTGCAACGGCGGGCAGAATCTCGTAATCGACATCAACCAGGGAAAGAGCGTCTTCGGCGATATAGCGCGAGTCCGCAAGCACGATCGCCACGATCTCGCCAACGTAGCAAACCTCTTCCTCGGCCAGCACTATGGCTTTTGTCGTTTCTGCGAATTTCAGGCCCGGGTTGTCGGGTGGGATGAGGTTCTTGGTGAACAGCGGCGCGAGATCGGCATAGCTGAAAACAGCATGCACTCCCGGCAAGCTCAACGCGGGCGTCGGATTGATTGAACGGATTGCCGCATGTGGATGGGGGCTACGGACGAAGGCGCATTCCAACATCTCCGGCAGTTCGATATCGTCGACGAAGCGCGCCGTCCCCGTGAGGAGTGCCGCGTCTTCAAGCCGGCGGACTGGCGTTCCAATCAATCCCTCGCTCACTTCACGTCTCCACCGTTGGCTGCACGCAGACGTCCGGCGGCATCCAATACCGCATTCACGATCCCTTGATAGCCCGTGCACCGGCAGATGTTTCCTGACAATGCTTCCCGCACTTCCTCTTCGTTGGGGTCGGGATGCTCACCAAGGAATTCCACCATCGACGTCAAGATGCCGGCGGTGCAAAAGCCGCATTGCAAAGCATGATGCTCATGAAACGCCTGCTGCAGTGGATGCCATTCGCCGCCGTCCGTGGCGAGTCCCTCAACGGTGATGATCTCGGCGCCATTCGCCTGCACGGCGAGCATCAGGCAACTGCGCGCCGAGCGACCATTGACGAGCACCGTGCACGCACCGCAAACGCCATGTTCGCAACCAAGATGTGTGCCTGTCTTTCCGATCCGGTGGCGAATGCAATCGGCTAGCGTCATCCGCGTCTCGATCTCGATTTCGTGACGTTCCCCGTTAACGGTGAGGATGACGGTTCTTAGTTCGGGGAACTCCTGTTCTACGCTCATGATGTCGATCCTGCACCCATATCGTCCAGCGCCGTCCGTACCGCGCGCGACACCAATTCCACGGCCAAATGTTGGCGGTAAGCGGGAGAAGCGTGGACGTCCTCCATGGCATCGAGTTCACGGCAAGCCTCGGCGGCCGCTCGGATCGCAACGTCGTCTGGTGTGGTGCCGATCAATCGCTCTTCTGTCGTGGTGCAGCGAACTGGAGCTGCGCCCACGCCTGACAACGAAATCGTCGCACGGCGGATCTTTCCGTCGTCTGCCATGTCCAACAAGGCTGCGACCCCGACAATCGCAAAATCTCCGGGGCGCCGGGCGAACTCAACGAACGCGGACTTATGGCCGGTTGGCCAGGGTGAGAAGCTCACCGCGCTGACGAGTTCGTCGAATTCAATCGCCGGTGTCATGTAGAAAGCCGGGAAATCCGCGATCGGTATATCGCGGGCTCCCTGGGGCCCGACGACGTGAACGGCGGCGGCCATGGCTGCGAGCACGGTGGGCAATTCAGCCGCTGGATCGAGGTGGCACAGGCTGCCGCCGATGGTCCCCCGATTGCGTGTCTGGCGGTGCCCGACTTGTAGCAACGCCTTGCGAAAGAGGGGACAGCGCTCCCACAGGAGTTCTGAATATTCAATCTCCCGCTGACGCGTCATTGCGCCGATGGTGATCCGGCCGTCGGCTTGGTCGATGTGTGACAGGCTGGGAATGCGATTGAGATCAACGATATGGTCGGGCAACACATACCGCATGTTCAGCATGGGCATGAGAGACTGACCGCCGGCCAGGAGTTTCGCGTTCTCTAGCCTACCGATCAGGGCGACTGCTTCTTCGACTGTGTCTGGATCGTGATAGTGAAAAGGCGGCGGCTTCATCTTTCGTCTGTCCTAGCTGGATGTCTTGCCGTGACCGTATGCCGGTTGATGCACGACTGAGTGGTCAGCTCGAAGGCTCCAAATTGGCCGCATGCCGGGCGGCTGTCCATCCGCCGACGAAGCATTCCGCCATGTTGCCGCCACCCAGATACAGATGACCGAAAACCCCGCCGAGCTCCCCTGCTGCATAGAGGCGGGGAATGGGCTCATCAAATGAATTCAAGATCTGCTGATGCACGTTGTGGACCGGTCCGCCATGGGTATTCGAACAAATCGGCCAAACTTCCGCACAGTAAAATGGAGGCGTTTCGATTTTCATCATGGATGGCGGCGGCCGCTCGAAATCGTCGTCATGCCCCTCGTCGCACATGGCGTTCCAGTGCGCGACTGTCTCAGCCAATACCTTCTCGTCCACCCCCATATGCGACGCGAGTTCCGCCAAACTGTCAGCCTCGGTGACGATCCGGTCTTCCAGCGCGCGCAAGGATTTTTCGCTGTATTCGAACGAGAAACCGCGATCGTTGAAGGTTGGTGAACACAGCGGCCAGTTCCAGCGCGCCGGATCATCCAGCACCACATAGGAGGGAATGCGCGGATAGCTCTGCGTATGGGTATTGAAAAGGGACATCGGACGGGCCGACGTATCCTGCATGTATGGAGGATACTCGTTCATGTATCGCTGTCCGGTGCAGTCAACGACGATCCACGGCATCTTCACGTCGTTCCGGGGTGGTTTCCCGGGAGTCCAATCGGGCAACCGTTTTGGCCGAAGACCATAGGGATATTCGGGATCGGGATGCCGGAACCCGTATACGCCGTGGTAGTTCCACATGTGCCACAGCGCGGCGCCAGTGTCCTGCGCCATGCGGATACCATCACCTGTGCTGCCCCGAAAAGCGGCTAGCAACACCGGTTTCTCCTGCCAGTGCTGGAGTTGCAATTCGGGGCTGGCCTCGAATCCACCACAAGTCAGGATAACCGCTCTATTCGCTTTGATATTCTTGTCGCCGTCCTCGGTCTCAACGGTCAGCCCGACGACTTCGCCGGAAGGATTCGTGATGAGCCGTTTGGCACCTGACTTGAGCCGGACAGTGACATCCCGCTGCTCGACATTGTCCTCGAGGACCTTGAACAGGCGTGCGCCGGCAGCACGATGAATGGGCACGTAACTGTTGACGTGTGGATAACGCGCCGCGGCATCGTAGTCCGGGACGCTGGCAATGCTCGCGTATCCAAATGTCTCCGCGCCTGGGAACGGGTAATTTCCCGGGCTCTCGCGGTACTGAACTTCAGCGCCGCTGGTTTCTGCGAGCTTCTCGAAGTAGTCGACAACTTCGGTCATGCCGACGGCCAGCGCCTTCAAGACATCATCTGGCGTCGTGCCCGCGCAAGTTTCCTTGAGATAGGTGAAAGCTTCGTCGGCGTCTTCGGCCGCTCGGACGTTACCTCCGGAGCAGATCGAAATCCCTCCGGGGTCCGGCATCTTCTCAAGCAACAAGACCGAGCAGCCGGCTTCGCTCGCTTCGATTGCGGCGACACCTCCCGCATAGCCGTATCCGACGACGACGATGTCGAACTCTTCGTTCCAGGGCCCAATGCCCGCGCTGTCCGCTACCATGTCAATTCTCGTAATGCTTGGGCGATGAATGATTTTCGCCCTGATGATGCCGGTTCTTTCCCGCCGATGCGCAGCGCATGAGAATTAAAAGCGGTAAGCGAGCACCGACCCAACGAAATATTGATCGTCGGACAGAGATATCGGGCTCTCTGCCGCATCGCCGCTGATCAGGCTCGCCTTGAGGTCCAAGGTGACATAAATATTCTCCGTGATGACATAGGTCAGCGTTGCGTACCCCGTCACGTCACGCAGGCCCGCCTTGGGTGCGAAGGCCGCGAAGTTCGCCGTAGCCGTCGGAACGCCGAAATAGGCCTGCAAGTATTTCTCGTCCGCCGCATGGATGTTAGCTCCGATGATAAGGCTGGTCTTGTCAGCGAGGGCCCCGCCTAAACCGACGTCGAGTGACCCGATGATCCCTTCATGTCCGTTCAATCCCATCCGCAGGTCAGCTTCGAACCGCCAAGCGCGAGTGAAGTGCTGCGCGAATACCCCAAATTCAACCGTCTGGTCGACGTCTGGAAGACCGGCAAGTACCGTCGCGTCTGAAGAATCGCGGCCCAGGTCGAGGGTGAAGCGCGGACCCGCACGGGTTGAACGTTGGCGGAGGATGTTGACTCCCAATCCCCGCTGCGTGCTCGCGAAGTAGGTCCCGCGCCACTCGATATCGACGAGAGGAAGTGGCTTGCCTTCGTAGTTGTCGTCGCCCAGGTACTCCGGCGCCATCCCGGCACCGGCTCCCATGACGACCCGCCATTCCCCCTGGCTTCCCAGCCGAGTGGACATGGCGCCAGATAGCCATTCCTCATAGTCCTGTTGGGCATGCGAAGGCACGGATCCAAGCATGAATCCAAGAAGCGTCGCCGCTAATAGGGGAAGTCTCAAAAAATATCTCAACGGGCACTCCGATTTTGGGGGCGAGGCAAGGTAGCCGAACGTTTCTTCGCCGTGCAAGTCCGCACTTTCTTCACTCCACAGTCGGTGCGTCAAATTGACTCAGATCGATCCTGACAAGTTCCCGTCAGGTCTCGGTTTGATTGCTCTGGGCAGGACCCTTGAGTTCGACGACGTTGCCGTCCGGATCTTCGATATAGAATGAGGCACCGGTGCCTTCCGCACCATATCGCTGCTTGGCGTCGCCGGCGTCGATACCGTGTTTGGCAAGCCATTCTCGGACTTTGTCCTCGTCAAAAGTTTTGATGCGAAGGGCATAATGATCCAGATTGCGTCTCTTACGACCGGCAGCCGCGCCGCCTTTCTGGCCAAGCTCTCCCGCGACGTCCACCAGGTCGATCAGAGAACGTCCAGCCCGAAGCTGGATGAGGCCTATGCTTTCGACGTTTCGCTCAATCTCGCACCCTAAGACATCACAGTAGAATTTCAGAGAGGCCGGCACATCACGAACCCTCAAAACCACGTGGTCGATTCCCATTACGTTGATTGCCATTTCGTGCCTATTCGATAGTTATGATTCAAGAAGCTGCACGACGTATTCGGCGATCGCGAGAGAGGCGGTGAGGCCGGGGGACTCGATCCCGAACAGATTGACCAAACGTGGTATGCCATGGCTTTCCGGCCCCTCAATAACGAAGTCTGCGGCGGGCTCCCCCGGTGCCTGGATTTTTGGACGAATCCCCGAATAGCCCGGTTGTAGCGCGTTGTCCGGGAGAGTTGGATAGTACCGTCGAACCGCTTCATAGAAGGCATCTCCCCGGGCCGGGTCGACATTGTAGTCGATAGTATCGATCCACTCGACATCGGGGCCAAAGCGGGTTTGGCCGCTGATATCCAAAGTGACGTGGACACCTAAGCTTGCCCTATCGGGCATTGGATAGATCAGATGCCGGAAGGGAGACTTCCCGCTCATCGTGAAATAGCAGCCGCGTGCGAGATGAAGAGGGGGTATCGATGTCTCGGGAACTCCCGAAATGCGACGCGCGACTTCCTGTGCGCCGAGACCGGCCGAATTGACCAAGACATCGCACTCAAGAGTCAGCATGTCGGCAGGCGATGACCCATCACCGGATTCGATCGTGAGCGAAAATCCGTTGGGGCGGATCCGACCTTCTTTCAGCTGACTCAGGAAGGCTATCATCGTCCCGTGGTCTTCCGCGACACCTTGCAGAGCCAGCATCAATCCATGGCTGTCGACAATTCCTGTTGAGGGAGAAATCAGCGCGCCGACACATTGAATGGCGGGTTCCATCTCGCGCACCACGCCGGTCGTCAAGTGCTCAACATCTGTAGCGCCATTTTGATGTGCTGCCGCCTGCACATCGTTGAGAGCGTCCAGCTCCCTCTCAGCCGCCGCTACGATGAGTTTTCCGATCCGCCGGTGAGCGACGCCATGATCAGCACAAAATTCATACAATTGATGATTTCCAGCCACACACAGCCGTGCCTTCAGGCTGTCCTGTGGATAGTAGATACCGGCATGAATCACTTCGCTGTTACGCGAGCTAATTTCTGTGCCGATCGCATCATGCTTTTCCAGAATGATGACTTCCCGGCCGCGCATTGCCAGTTCTCGGGCAATAGCAAGGCCAACCACGCCGGCCCCCACCACGACACACTCCACACGCTCCGCCAATTCCGTCCCCGGTGCTTACAACTGATCAGCATGAATGTCGGACTGTCATGCCTGACGCGTCAAGAGACCAAAAAGACCATGACAGCGGGCAGAATTTCACGGAACCGTGATGCCATGAAGCTTGCCAAGTGACGAGGTCGGCTCAACCATACGGGGCGAGTATCTCGTCGGTTGGGAGAGTAGCATGCCGCGAGTGCGTGGATATCAAGGTTATGCGGCCGCATCCCTGTTTCTGGTCAGTCTCCTACTCATGGCATGGATGGCCGCCGCTGAAACTTGGCGAACGAACTTCGATGTTCGCTCTATCGACATGAGCGAAATCATGTCTGGGGGGCCACCCAAAGACGGCATTCCCCCAATTGATGATCCGGTTTTTGAGCCCTTGGCAGCAATTAGCAATTTGGCAGACACCGAGCCGGTCATCAGCGTTATCGTGGGTGATGATGCGCGGGCCTACCCATTGCGGGTTTTGATGTGGCACGAAATTGTCAATGACACGGTGGGAGATGTACCCGTGTCGGTGACGTTTTGTCCGTTGTGCAATGCCGCAGTCGTGTTTGACCGTCGTCTGGATGACATGGCGCTTGACTTTGGCACTACGGGCCGATTGCGGAATTCAGACTTGGTCATGTACGACCGGCAGACAGAGAGCCGGTGGCAGCAATTCCTGGGCGAAGCGATCGTTGGCGATCTGACCGGCAAGGTGCTCAAGATGGTTCCTTCCCGTCTTGAATCTTTTGCCAATTTCCGTGATCGTGCTCCCAATGGGAAGGTTCTGGTGCCCAACGACCCGGGCAAGAGGCGCTACGGAGCGAATCCTTATGTCAAATACGATTCGTCACCACAGCCGTTCCTCTATGGTGGTCCAGGGCCTCAGGGGATCGCGCCGCTGGCCCGAGTCGTCACCGTCGAATCGGTGTCCGGCGGAAGGGAAGCCTGGAGCCTGGACGTGTTGCGTAAGAAGGGCCGAGTCGAAACAGACGCGGGTCTCATCATCACATGGGAGCCCGGTCAGAATTCGGCGCTCGACAGCGGCCGGATTTCCGACGGGTTCGATGTCGGAAACGTTGTCGTACAGCGCAAGACGGGAAGCGGGACTGAAGACGTTGTTTATGGCGTCGATTTTGCCTTTGCCTTCCACGCTTTTTATCCGGACAGTCCTATCCATATCCGCTGACTGCCGACTAGGATCGAACATGCGATCAGAGGGCCGTTGGCCCACTGCCACGCACTTGCGCTAAAATACTTTGGCCATTGGCGCGCGCCCACATGCGGCCTGAAGTATGAGCAAGAAAACCGGAAACATATCGAAATCCGCCACGAACGCTGAAATCGACGCTTTTATCCAGAAGGTGGCGTTGACGCCGGCGTCTGCACCCACTGGTGAGCGAGGGCGTTTGATTTTCGCGCTCGATGCGACAGCCAGTCGGGAGCCGACCTGGGATCGGGCGTGTCAGATCCAGGGGCATATGTTCCAGGAAGCATCCTCGGTCGGTGGTCTTGATATTCAAATGGCCTACTATCGGGGCTTCGGAGAATTTCGGGCTTCGGAATGGCTGACCGACTCCGGCCAGCTCGTGCGGCAGATGACGAAAGTTTTCTGTCTGGGGGGGCAAACGCAGATTGCCAAAATCCTGAAACATGCCATCGCCGAAGGAAACGCACGCAAGGTCAATGCGCTGGTTTTTGTTGGTGATTGCATGGAAGAGAGTGTGGATGAATTATGCCAGTTGGCGGGTGAACTCGGAATTCTCGGTGTGCCTACATTCATTTTTCAGGAAGGCGATGAACCTATCGCCACTCAGGCATTCAAGCAGATCGCTCGCTTGACGGGTGGCGCACATTGCAGTTTTGACTCATCAAGCGCCGATCAATTGCGTGACCTTTTGAGTGCCGTCGCCGTATTTGCGGCGGGAGGCCGGAAGGCGCTTGAGAGTTTCAGCAAGCGGGCAGGGCGAGACGTGCTTCTCATTGCCCAACAAGTGAAATAGGCCATCTTGATCTCCTGGTTCGTCCTCGGCCTGTGTGTATTCGTGGCGGTGTTTCTGGCCGCGAAATGGTTTGTCAATGCGGATCCGAAAGCTGTTGTACGCGCGCTTCGCTGGACATTGTTCGGCTTGTTCGGGGGCGGCGCGGTATTTCTGGCCGTTTCCGGCAGGATACCTTTGGCCATCCCATTGGTGCTGGTTGGCCTTAGTTTTCTCCGTCGTTGGCGAAATCCTATGCCGTCGTTCACCCAGCGTGCTGCGCCGTCGAGTGGTCAGAAGTCGGAAGTGGAGACGGCCTATCTCAAAATGATCTTGGATCACGATACGGGTTCCGTTGACGGGACGGTGCTCAAGGGCCGCTTTGACGGACAGATACTCAGCGGCATGGAATTGGAGAACGTTCTCGAATTGTTCGCCGAGTGCCGCCAGACGGACCCTCAAAGCGCTGCCTTGATTGAGACGTTTCTTGACCGAGTGCATGGCGACGAATGGCGGGAGGGCGACGACTCGGCGACCCATGCCGGTCCGACTGGTGAGAGCGGCCCGATGACCCGCGCGGAGGCCATGCATGTTTTGGGATTGGAGGAAGGCGCCAGTCAAGAGGATATCAAGGAGGCGCACCATCGCCTCATGTTGAAGATGCATCCTGACCAGGGTGGCTCAACCTATATCGCGAGCAAGATCAATCAGGCGAAAGAATTGCTGCTCGGATCGTGATGGGTCCTTGAGTCTCGGGGTTGGCCGTGGCACAAAGCGCCCGTCCCGACGAAGTTGGAAAATACCCTCCCGAGCTAGTGAACCGACATGGTGAACACCGTACGCAAGGCCGTTTTCCCGGTGGGCGGACTTGGCACCCGGTTTCTTCCGGCAACCAAGTCAATGCCCAAGGAAATGTTGCCGATCGTTGATAAGCCTCTCATTCAGCACGCAGTCGAGGAAGCGCAGGCAGCCGGGATCGAGGAGTTCATCTTTGTCACGGGGCGTGGGAAAACGACGATCGAAGATCACTTCGACCGTTCGTTCGAGTTGCACGATTTACTCAAGGCACGCGGTCGTGATGACGTCATTGCTGAAATCGCCACATGGTTACCGTCTGCGGGTACGGTCGCCTATACACGCCAGCAGGAACCGCTTGGGCTGGGTCATGCAGTCTGGTGCGCTCGCAATCTTGTCGGGAATGAGCCGTTTGCGGTCCTCCTTGCGGATGATCTGATCTTGTCTGAGTCTCCGTGCTTGCGGCAGATGGTCGATACCTATCAGGAGACGGGTGGCAATCTCGTGGCCGTTATGGAGGTTTCGCCTGAACATGCCTCCCGCTACGGAGTCCTTGATGTGGCTGCGGACCGGGGCAAGCTGGTGGAAGCACGGGGTCTGGTGGAAAAGCCGCCGGCTGGAAGTGCACCGTCCAACCTCGCCATCATCGGCCGGTATATTCTTCGCCCCGAGGTATTCGAACATTTGGGAAATGCGACTAAGGGTGCGGGAGACGAGATCCAATTGACCGACGCGCTCGCGGCGATGCTCGGCGCAACACCGTTCTTCGGTTATCGTTATGAAGGTGTGCGATTTGACTGTGGCGATAAGGTTGGGTTCCTGCATGCCAATCTTGCTTATGCGTTGGCCCGATCAGACATGAGTGAAGATGTGCGCGCGATCGTTCGGGAAATCGCCCAAACGTTGTAGCTCCTTGAGCAGGTATTATTTTTATGACGCGCGATCTCGGTTACCGCCGGAGAGATAATTAGATGCGCATTGCGATGATCGGTACGGGCTACGTCGGGCTGGTGTCCGGAGCGTGCTTCTCGGAATTCGGTGCGGAAGTTATCGGCGTCGACATGGATGCCGACAAGATTTCGCAGCTTGAGCGCGGTGAAATTCCCATTTACGAACCTGGACTTGATGAATTGGTTGCCGGGAATGTGCGCGCCAATCGTCTTTCCTTTACGACAGATCTTGCGGCGGCAGTTAGCTCTGCTGACGCTGTGTTCATCGCTGTCGGGACCCCCAGTCGGCGTGGCGACGGACATGCTGATCTGCGTTTCGTTTTCAACGCTGCGGAACAGATTGCTGATGCTTTGGACGGCTACACGGTTATCGTCACGAAATCGACCGTTCCCGTGGGCACGGGTAGAAAGGTCGAAGAAGTGATCAGCACGCGTCGTCCGGACGCTGAATTCGACGTGGCATCCAACCCCGAATTCTTGCGCGAAGGTTCCGCAATAAACGATTTCATGCATCCGGATCGTGTTGTCGTGGGAACGGATTCTGAACGGGCTCGCGACGTGCTGCGCGAAATTTACAGGCCATTGTTTCTTATGGAAACGCCGGTGCTGTTTGCAACCCTCGAAACTGCCGAGCTCACGAAGTATGCAGCCAACGCGTTTCTGGCGACGAAAATTACCTTCATCAACGAAATCGCGGATATTTGCGAGCAAGTCGGGGCCAACGTACAGGATGTTGCGCGTGGCATGGGGCTCGACGGCCGAATTGGGTCGAAATTTCTCCATGCGGGCCCTGGATATGGCGGAAGCTGTTTTCCCAAGGATACGTTGGCACTGCGGCGCACAGCCGAGGAATCGGGTGCACCCAGTCTGATCGTCCAGGCCGTCATCGCGGTCAACGAAGCGCGAAAGCGGCGTATGGCCGAAAAGGTCATTTCAGCCTGCGGTGATTCTGTTTCGGGGAAGTGCGTGGCCATTTTGGGACTCACGTTCAAACCGAATACCGATGACATGCGGGAAGCACCTAGCTTAGAGATCATCCCCGCGTTGCAGGCGGCTGGGGCGTCGGTGCGGGCGTATGATCCGGAAGGTATCAAGGAAGCGCGAAAGCTACTTGCGGATGTGTTCTGGTGTGACAACGCCTACCACACGATGGAGGGCGCCGACGCACTGGTCATCGTCACGGAATGGAATGAATTCCGTGCGCTTGATCTCAAGCGCGTTCGGGAATTGTTGGCTTCCCCCGTGCTTGTAGATCTCCGCAACATCTACAGTGATTCCGAGATGCAGGACGCTGGATTTGATTATCATTCGATCGGGCGTCCCCGTGCTCAACCGGTCCTGCTCGAGGAGAGGGTTGAGGTAGCCGAGTGAGCACAGGTCTTCGGCTCCATCCTTCTATCATTCGCGAATACGATATTCGCGGTATCATCGATGATACCCTGAGTGTTGAGGATGCGCATGAAATTGGCTGCGCTTTCGCCACAATGGTTGCGCAAAGCGAGGGGACACCGCCAAGGATCTGCCTTGGGTATGACGGAAGATTGACGTCTCCGGCGCTCGAGTCAGCGCTGTCCGAAGGGCTGATATCAGCCGGTGCTCACGTTTTGCGCGTGGGCCGGGGCCCGACACCTATGCTGTATTTCGGGGTGCACCATCTCGAAGCCGATGGCGGTGTCATGGTCACGGGCTCGCACAACCCACCTGAACACAACGGGTTCAAATTCATGCTTGGCCGAGGCTCGTTCTACGGCAAGCAAATACAACAGCTCGGTGAGATTGTCGCCAGGGGAATTTCCCGGGTTGCGGGCGGTCAATCCGAGGAAATCGGAATATTCGACAGCTACGTCGAAGGGCTCGTGTCTGCTTATCAGGGCAGCGGTCAGCTAAAGGTGGCATGGGATCCCGGCAACGGTGCTGCCGGAGATGTCGTGCAGGCACTGTCGCGAATGTTGCCGGGACGGCACGACATTATCAATGGTGAAATTGACGGAACGTTTCCCGCTCACCACCCAGATCCGACGGTGGCGTCGAACCTCGTGCAACTTCAGCAGTGTGTCGCCCAAGGCTCCCACGATGTGGGGATCGCGCTAGATGGTGATGGCGATCGCATTGGTGTGATTGATGACACCGGACGAATCATTTGGGCGGATCTCCTCATGGCGTTGCTCGCCCGTGATGTCCTGGCTGCGCAACCTGGCGCGCCGATCATTGCTGATGTGAAATCGAGTCAGGTCCTCTTCGATGAGATCGCGAAATTGGGTGGAAGCCCTGTTATGTGGCGCACCGGCCATTCTCTCATCAAAGCCAAGATGGCCGAGTGCAAGGCACCGCTGGCCGGTGAGATGTCAGGGCATTTGTTCTTTGCGGACAGATACTATGGGTTTGATGACGCGATGTACGCCGCGGTCCGACTCCTGAATGTCATCGAAGGCGCCGGCGAACGCCTGTCTGCGCTTCGCGACCAGCTTCCGACGCTCGCCAACACGCCGGAAATCCGTTTTGAGTGCGCGGATGACAAGAAGTTTGATGTGGTTACCGAGATTCGGGAACGCTTGATATCGGAAGGCCAGGAGGTCAACGATATCGACGGCGTGCGCGTGAATTCCGAGGACGGCTGGTGGTTGCTTAGGGCGTCGAATACCCAAGCCGTCCTCGTTGCCCGCTGCGAGGCAAAAGACGATGTATCGCTCTCTCGCGTCAAATCCGATTTGGAAGCCGAATTGGCCAAGAGCGGGATACGGTTCCCGGATTGATCGTATGTTTCAGAATTTGGCACGCCTATCCGAAAGAGGCCTGAAGATGTGGCGGCTCGTCGGGCGCTTGTCGTGACTGGGCATCTCCAAGTTTCACAGGAGGTTGAGCAGGCACTCGCCGCGAAGGCCGCCGTCGTCGCTCTCGAATCGACGATCATCGCGCATGGTTTCCCTTATCCCGAAAGTTTGTCGGTCGCGCAGGCACTGCACGAGGCGGTACGTGACGAGGGTTCCGTGCCGGCGATGATCGCAATCGTGCGTGGCGAGGTTCGGATCGGACTTGACGATGAAGCGACCGAGCTCATCGCGCGCGGCGATGACGTTGAGAAATGCGGTGTTGCCGATATCGCGGCGGTATGTGCCCGCGGCGCGGATGGTGCGACCACCGTATCCGCAAGTATCACTCTCGCAGCCCAGGCCGGGATCGAAGTTTTTGCCACCGGCGGATTGGGTGGAGTCCATCGACATCATGGTGGTGGGGACGCGCCGGCAGACATTTCTGCCGATCTCTTGGCTCTCTCGCGTACACCGATCGCCGTGGTCAGCAGCGGCGCCAAGATGCTTCTGGATTTGCCGGCCACGGTTGAAGCGCTTGAAACCCTTGGCGTACCGGTGTTGGGGTATAGGACCACTCACTTTCCGGCTTTTTATCTATCGTCCAGTGGAATTCCGTTGCGCCATTCGTTCGACAACGTGGCGGGCCTGGCTTCGGCAATTCAATGCCAAAGGGAAATGGGAGCGCTCTCGGGTATTTTGGTGTGCAATCCGCCACCGGACGATGTGGCGTTGGGTCCAGAGGAATTGGAGCGTTGGGTCGAGCAGGCACTGGCGGAGGCCAATCGTGACGGGATCGTCGGATCGGACGTTACGCCTTATGTTCTGGACGCGCTGCATCGGCTTTCGGCAGGCCGAACGGTTGTGTGCAACAAGGATTTGGCGAGGGAGAATGCCGCAGTGGCGGGCCGTCTGGCCCATGCCCTCACAATTCCTGAGGTTCAGTAGGCCGCTGCGGCCGCGGTCAATTCTTGGCGACTGTCAGCAATCCGTCTTCAGGTGGTATCGGGACGCAGACGAATTGGCGGATGATCAGCGTGCGGCAGGCGATTCGGGCCGATTGTTCACTGATTCCGAGTAGTCGAGCCCGATACAGTCGGCGCGAGTCACTGAACGCCCGGTCGACCACCATGCGCGCAGTCGTCAGCACGTTCGGCAAAGCGTCGATGGCGTCTTGGATTCTTTGAAACGCGGTGCCGTAGGCTGAATAGGCACCAACTTGAATTCCCCAGGAATCGGCCCCTTCGGTCTTAGCTTTAGGCGGTGCCGGCGGCTTTGGCTTGAGCAGATCTAGTTTCGACGAGCGCGGCTTTGGTTGTGGCGTCGGCGTCCGAATCGACTTGATCATATCTGCGATGGCATCGAGCGGTCCGATTTGGGCAATCTCCCGCCCGGTGTTTTTTGAACCGACTGGTTGTGGTGGAGGCGGCCTTTCCCTCTCCTCGACGACTTGCAACGTTTGCAACCGGTTGAACCCGATGTTCAAGAGGTGCGCCATTTTTCGGTCACGCCACTTCGACGTCCGACCCCCCAAAACAATTCCAATGACGCGCCTGCCGTCTCGTTGCGCTGATGTCGCGATGTTGAAGCCGGCGGCTCGAATGTACCCGGTCTTCAAGCCGTCGACGCCGCTGTATGTCTTTAGCAGCTTGTTGTGGTTCTGGTAGGTCCGTTTTCCCCAGGTAAATTGCTTCGTGGAGAAGTAATGGTAGTACTGGGGGAATTCGCTCATCAGGGCTTGGGCCAATACAGCCATGTCACGGGCCGTGCTGATCTGGCGGCGATTGGGCAGTCCGGTTGCATTCCGGAATATCGTATTCTTCATGCCCAGGCGTTTCGCCGTCGCCGTCATTTTTTTGGCAAACTTTACTTCGGTTTTGGAGATCCCCTCGGCCAGCACGGTGGCCGCATCATTGGCGGATTTCGTGACCACCGCGAGGATGGCGTCTTCCACGGAGATCGTTCGGCCTGGTTTCAGTCCAATGCGAGAGGGAGTTTGACCCGCAGCGCGTTTGGATACTCGAAGGCGCTTTTCAAAGCTCAACGAGCCGGCCTCGACTGCCTCGAACACCAGGTACAAGGTCATTAATTTTGCCAACGATGCAGGATAATGACGTCCATCGGCATTTCGTGAAAAGAGAACCTTTCCCGAGTCCGCCTCAACAACGATCGCCTTGTAGCGGGCAGCTTGGCTGTCCGTGGACATGAGGCCGGCGAACATCGGCAGCAGCGACGCCAAAACAGCCCAGCTGAGGATTCGTCGAGCCCGCATCACCGACGGTACACACCAAAATGGGGTGGCCAGCCGAAAGCAGGTGACGGAAGTTTCATTGCGCACCGAGGCCGCGAGTCCAAATGCCTCCAGTACAAGTGCCCCCTCCCGATCCGCCTTCAAAACTGCAGCCGCGGCAGTCTAGTAAAGTGGTGACTCTGTGTCTAATCATTGCTTGGGGAACACATAATTTTTACTGCACGCCGGGTAAGATTCCCTTGGATTTCGCTTTTAGCTATAAGATGGAATCTTGAGAATCGTGACCGATATAGTCGCAACACGTGGCTAACAATTTGTTAAGGCGGCTGTAAGACCCAAGTAAGGCGATCGAGACAGAATTCTCACACAGAAATTTGACAATGCCTGACACCGTCATGAGGCGAGCTGCAGCGCTACGCATCATCCTGTTAATCGTGCCGTGCTTTTTACTTGCGGACTGCCTTCCAGCCGGTTTTCAAGCTAACCCGGTCATGCGCACCCTCGGATGGTTCTTGTATGTCGGTGGTCGGGATATCCGCGAAGCCTGCGCGAATAACGGGAACGACCAAATTCGGCTAATTTACAATGCGATCTATGCCGAACAGGTGAGGACCTACGATCTAGTCGTAAATCCGGACAATAATTCAGCCGAGCTCACATCCCGCGTTATTGTGCCGTCTTCGCGGGTTCAAATTGACTGGGATGCACCGCTGGCGCCTTGGAACGGCGTAGTGAAACGCACGTCTATCGATCGAACCGACGTTGGCCGTCTAACGGTTGCGCTGAAACGAAGTGGGTACTTCGAAACCGCACCCGTAGGGCTGAGGCTCAGGTCAGACAACTTCTATTGGGTTGTGAGCGGTTGCGAAGATGGAAAATTTCATCTCAACGCCTTTCAGGCGCCGACAAAGCGATTCGAACGGATCGAATTTCCGCCCGTTCTCTTCGGTCTCGATATGACGGATGTGCCGGTCAATCCCGTGCGCCAGTTGACCTTCGGGGCATCGGACCCAACATTAAGTTCTGATCGCTCAGGGGCGACCGGAACCGGCTTTATCCTTCAGGTTGCCGAGGGCGAAAATCTCTTGTGAGATCACGGCCGGGCCATGTGGGCGCGGAATCAGGGCAGAATTCGCGATATCCTGACGATACATGACGGGTGCAGCCTTGATTGCGCGCCTACAGAATGTTTCCCCGGGGCCTTGCAATACCCCAGATAACAGGTCTTTGATTGAGTATGGTTCAGTTACATATTAATCGGTGGTCATCTGCGCGGATGTATGCTCCGACATACCGAATTCGCTGAGAATTTTGCCATGTCGGATAAGGAGTTTGATCGGAACAAGAACGATGATTCGGGAACGATCGTCGTTACGGAAACGAAGACCAAGACGAAGAAACCCTCAATGTACAAGGTGCTTCTTCTGAATGACGACTACACACCCATGGAGTTCGTGGTGCACATACTTGAGCGCATCTTCCATAAGTCCCAAGAGGAAGCGACACAAATCATGTTGCACGTTCATCAGAAAGGTGTCGGCGTTTGTGGGGTGTTCACGTATGAAATTGCCGAAACCAAGGTCAACCAGGTGGTAGATATCGCCCGCCGCAACCAACATCCTCTGCAGTGCACGATGGAAAAGGAGTGACGTGCCCGGTTTTTCCAACAATCTTGAAAAAAGTCTTCACCGGGCGCTTGCGCTCGCCAGTGAACATCACCACGAATACGCGACGCTCGAGCACCTGCTGCTGGCATTGACCGAAGACAACGACGCCATTGCCCTTTTCAAGGCATGTGGGGTTGATGTCGATTTGCTGCGCCAAGATTTGGCATCGTATCTGGACGATGATCTCGTCGGTCTGGTCATTGAAGACTATGAGGACCCGAAGCCGACCGCTGGATTCCAACGGGTAATTCAGAGAGCGTTGATTCACGTTCAGTCGTCCGGCCGGGAAGAAGTCACCGGCGTCAACGTTCTCGTGGCCGTATTCTCGGAACGGGAATCTCACGCGGTTTACTACCTCCAGAAGCAGGATATGACCCGTCTCGACGCCGTCAGCTACATCTCTCACGGTGTCGCCAAGGTCGCGGGCATGTCCGAAGCCCGCTCGACGCGCGGCGTGGAAGAGGAGCCGGAAGAAGCACAAAGTGAGCAGGGCGACGAGGCGCTTAAATCTTACTGCGTCAACCTCAACGAAAAGGCGGTTAACGGAAAAATCGACCCCTTAATCGGTCGTCAAGACGAGATTGACCGGACGATCCAGATCCTCTGCCGGCGCTCAAAGAACAACCCGCTGTTTGTCGGAGACCCCGGCGTTGGCAAAACGGCCATTGCTGAGGGATTGGCTCGGCGGATTGTTGAAGGCGATGTTCCAGACGTCCTCTCAAATGGGACTATCTTTGCACTCGACATGGGTTCGTTGCTTGCTGGAACCCGGTACCGCGGCGATTTCGAGGAGCGCGTCAAGGCGGTTGTCAACGAGGTTGAGAATTACGACGGCGCCATTTTGTTCATCGATGAAATTCACACGGTGATCGGCGCCGGCGCGACGTCTGGCGGTGCCATGGACGCGTCCAACCTTCTGAAACCGGCCCTGCAGGCGGGTTCGTTGCGGTGTATCGGGTCGACGACCTACAAAGAGTACAGAGGGTACTTCGAAAAGGATCGTGCGCTGCTGCGCCGATTCCAGAAGATCGATATCAACGAGCCTTCTGTTGAGGATGCCGTCAAAATTCTCAGAGGCCTCAAGCCGTACTTCGAGGAGCACCACAAGGTGCGGTACACCGCCGAAGCGATCAGGACGGCGGTGGAGCTCGCTGTGCGCTATATCCACGACCGTAAGCTCCCTGACAAAGCCATCGACGTCATCGATGAAACCGGCGCGGCGCAGATGCTGAAACCCGCCCATCGCCGTCGCAAAACCTTGGGTGTGCGGGAGGTGGAGAACGTTGTCGCCAAGATCGCCCGCATTCCACCGCGCTCGATCTCTAAAAGCGACAAGCAGGTTCTTCAAACCATCGATCGTGATCTCAAGTCGGTCGTCTTTGGCCAGGACAAGGCGATTGGAGCGCTGTCCAGCGCGATCAAGTTGGCACGCGCTGGTCTGCGTGAGCCAGAAAAGCCGATTGGATGTTACTTGTTCTCGGGCCCAACCGGCGTGGGCAAAACCGAAGTCGCTCGTCAACTTGCGGATCTATTGGGTGTGGAACTCGTCCGTTTCGACATGTCGGAATACATGGAGCGCCATACTGTCTCGCGTTTGATCGGTGCACCTCCTGGATACGTCGGGTTCGATCAAGGTGGCATGATGACGGACGCCATCGATCAGCATCCTCATGCGGTCCTGCTGCTCGACGAAATTGAAAAAGCACATCCCGACGTGTTCAATCTGCTCCTGCAGATCATGGATCACGGGAAGCTGACAGATCACAACGCGAAGTCGGTCGACTTCCGCAATGTCATCTTGATCATGACGACGAACGCCGGCGCTCAAGAAATGGCCAAGCAGTCCATCGGGTTTGAGCGTGGATTGCGGGAAGGCGAGGACGAAGAGGCGATCAAGCGGCTGTTCACCCCGGAATTCCGCAATCGGCTGGATTCCACCATCGGGTTCTCGCATCTGACGCCCGAGGTCATGATGCTCGTCGTCGACAAATTCCTGTTGCAGTTGGAGGCCCAGCTTCACGACCGTAACGTGGAAATCGCCGCCACGGATGCGGCAAGGGAATGGTTGGGCAAAAAAGGTTATGACAGGGCCTTTGGTGCCCGCCCGCTTGGCCGTGTCATCCAGGAACACGTCAAAAGACCGATGTCTGAGGAAGTGCTTTTCGGCAAGCTTGAACACGGCGGTCGGGTTACCGTCGACGTGAAGGACGATGACGTCGTGTTCGAATATGAGGAACCCGTGCGGCCTATAAAATCCAAGAAGGGGGGGCATAGCGGCCCCAAGGTGCCGGTACTGGCCAAGTGATCGCCGGGCGCGGGCTGCCCGCGCCCTACATCTCTGCGCCGACAACTTTAATCGCCTCTCCAAGGATCGACACCATGGTGTCGATCTGCTCGTGCGTGACGATGTAAGGGGGGGCGAGGACCACAGTGTCGCCGTCTGTGCCGTCGGCGCCAGCCACGCCGGGGAGGACCAGCAGGCCCCGTTCGTTGCACTCTCGCCCCACTGCTTCAGCAACGCCTTTCGCCCTTGGAAACGGGCGTTTCATCGTCTTGTCCGCGACGAGTTCCACTCCGCGCAGCAATCCGTGTCCCCGTATCTCACCGACCATGGGGTTTTTCCTGAGAGTCTCCATGCACTCGCCCAGATGATCACCCAACGTGCCTGCACGCCGCACGAGATCGTGTTTTTCAATGTAGTTGAGGGTTGCCAAGCCCGCGGCGCTGACCGCCGTGTGCCCCGTGAAGGATTCGCCATGAACGAACGATGTATCGGCCTCCTCGAATGCCGCATGGATTTTTTTATGAGCGAGAACCCCGCCGATCGGCACATATCCTGCGCCGAGGCCTTTGGCGATAGTGATGATATCGGGCGTCACACCAGTATGTTCAACCGCGAAATTCCGCCCGGTGCGACCGATCCCCGAGATCACCTCGTCCACGATCAGGAGGACATCGTATTGGTCGCAAATCTCACGCGCGGCTCGCATATATTCGGGCGGCGTGACCAGTCCACCGAGTGGACCGCCGGCCATGGGCTCTACGATGAACGCAGAGATGGTTTCCGGGCCTTCGCGCATGATGACATCTTCCAGCTCAGACGCGCAGGCGGCCCCGCATGACGGATAGATCAAGTCGAGTGGGCAGCGATAGCAATTCGGCGGAGAAATATGAGGAAAATCAAGCAGTAAGGGTTCGTATGGCTGTCGTCGGGGCACCGCACCCGTCAGAGAAAGGGCGCCGATAGAGCTTCCGTGGTAGCTGTGGTGCCGAGCGATCACGCGAAACTTTCCGGTGTTTCCCCGAACGAGATGGTAGTGCCGGGCCAGCTTGATGGCAGTCTCGTTCGCTCCCGATCCCGACGTGCAGATCCAAGCCTTGTCGAATGCTTCGGGCGCCCATTCCACAAGTTTTCGGGTGAGGGCTCGCTCCGTCTCACTGGTAAAGGTCGTCGTATAGGCGAAGGTTACTTGGCGCATTTCGGCATCGATAGCATCCGCGATCTCATCGACACCTTGCCCAAGTATGGCGACGAACACGCCTGCGGCTCCATCCAGGTATCGCTTGCCGTTTTCGTCCCAAAGATAGACGCCTTCACCCTTCACAACCGCAGGATATGAGCGGGAAATCTGCCGGTGGAAGACGTTCTCGGTATTAGACTTCATGAATGTAGAACCGCGCGGGCGTGTCATTGTTTGGCTGGTGCCAGAGTAGCTTACTTTTAGGATGGTTCCAGTGCTGACGCAGTTGCCCTGATCGCTCTTGCGAGATACATAAGATGCTCATTTTGTCAGACATGTTTTCCGCGTTTCTGGAATCGGAGCTGGCACTGTCCTGATCGGTAAACTCGAGGCGGGGGCGTTCATGTCGATGGAGTCGGCAAACGAAGCAGGTAACGGCGACTGGTACATCGGCGTGGATGTCGGCGGCACGTTCACGGACTTGGTGCTGGCAAACGTTCAACAACAGGTTCACGCCTTCAAAGTTCCCTCCGTGCCTGAGGATCCGGCTGAAGGCGTCTACAACGTGTTGAGCCGCGCCGCTGACTCGCTCGGAACCGACATTGAGTCTCTTCTTGGTGATTGCGCTCTCTTCGTGCACGGCGCCACGATCGCCACGAACACCGTACTGGAGGAAAAGGGAGCGAAGGTCGGATTGCTGACGACCGAAGGATTTCGGGACTCACTGGAAATTCGTCGAGGCTACCGCGAGAATCCCTTTGACCATCGAACGCCGTATCCGCCGGTGTTGGTGCCGCGCAGTCTGAGACTCCCCGTTGCCGGACGTATCGACCGTGAGGGTAACGAGGTTCTGGAACTTGATACGGATGATGTGAAAGCAGCGGCTCAGGCACTTGCCGACGCGGGCGTGCAATCCATCGCTATTTGCCTCTTCAACAGCTTCCTTAATTCAGCGCATGAAAAGGCTGCGGCGGCGGTGCTGCAGGAGAATTGGGAGGGAGACTGGGTTTACGCGTCGGTGGACATTGCGCCGATAATCGGTGAGTACGAGCGTACATCCACGACGGTCATGAACGCCTACGTCGCGCCGCGGACGGTGAGCTACCTGCAGCGACTGGATAAAAGGCTGCGGGATCTTGGACTGCCCAAAGGCATCCTCCTGGTGCAGAACAACGGTGGTGCCATTTCGGTCGATCGTGTTGCAGATAAACCGGCGACATTGCTGCTCTCGGGTCCCGCCGCAGGTGTCGGTGCGTTGCGCCTCTATAGCGCGGCCGCGGGCAGCGATGATCTCATTTCGATGGAGGTCGGTGGCACGAGTTGCGACGTCATTCTGATGAATGGCGGTAACGTCGATGTCACGGAAAGCTTCAAGATCGGTGGGTACGATCTCGCA
>Ga0114999_10000737_pt1 | contig 47941 bp, 48 predicted proteins | sample ArcticOcean_MG_C_3_FD_89820 | JGI IMG/M metagenome (GOLD analysis project Ga0114999, IMG submission 89820) | Marine microbial communities from western Arctic Ocean - ArcticOcean_MG_CB8_126 | ecosystem: Environmental > Aquatic > Marine > Oceanic | place: Arctic Ocean: Canada Basin | collected...
AATTGGTCTCAACCCACCATATTCATCTAACTGAGGGTGTATTATATCGCCTGCCTGAACGAGAGGGGCTTGGATATGAGCAAGATTAGTATCTCCTGAGAAACCATATATTGCCTCAAATTCTGAGAGATTGGTTTTTTTTTCCTAATATGAAACCAAGGCGCTGAACGTCTGGCCTCATACTTTGAAAATATACATTCGTTTTTTCAGGATCGAGACCTAATGCCGCATAATTAAGAATATATTCAGACAAAGCAAGTTTGCGCCCTTCTTTAAGAGATGTTCCTCGTGTAGCTAAAGCCTCTAAATCAGCAACAGTCACAGTGATATCACCTCCCTGATCTTGAAACCACCTAACTTGATCAATGACCATACTGTGGCCAAGGTGCATTTTCCCACTCGGCATTAGACCAGTAAGGACACCGAAATCATCCCCCCTATCTATACAACCAAGAATCACATCTAAGTCTCTGTGTGCGAATACTATGCCACGACGATGTAATTGGTTTGGGTTAGGGATTTTTGAAATCTCGACATCACTTAAACCAAAATTATCTCTAATTTTTGCATAATCAGTAGACTGTTGAGAAGACCAAGGATCTATCCGAGACTCACCGGCCATGTATGCTCGAGTGCAAAGCCCTCAATCAAGGCTACGCATGAAATATTACAAATATGCCCAACTACTATGGGCGTGAACTACGGCGGAGAGACGAGAATATGACTACTATACACTGCTTAGGTTCGGGGCTTGTAGGTTCTTTTGTTATCAAAAAATTATCTAAAAAAGGAATAAAAGTAAATGTAGTGGATATAGAGGAAAAAAGTTACCCTAAAGATCGGAAGTTGGTGAAAATACATGTTGCAGATGCTTTTACCTATTGCCAAAAAATATCAAATAAGAACGATTTATTTGTAAATATGCTCCCTGGAAGCCTGGGTCACAAGGTAACAAAATTACTAGTATCCAAGGGAAAGAAAGTTGTGGACCTTAGTTTTAGTGAAGAAACACCTGAATTATTACATGAATCTGCCTTGAAATCTGGTGCGAAATTACTCTGGGATGTTGGCATAGCACCAGGATTTTCAAATATGCTAATCGCATATGCTTCAAGAATTGGGAATGGAATAATTAATGCTGAAGTGAGAGTAGGGGGGAATCCAGTAGAAACTGATGAAGAATGGAGTTACATGGCTCCTTTTTCACCAAACGATGTAATTGCAGAATACACGCGTCCAGCCAGAATAATAAGAGACAGAAAATTGTGTGTTTTACCAGCATTAAGTGAGAGGCACAAAGTCAATGTAAAGCAAAGAGGAACAATGGAAGCTTTTCTTACGGATGGATTGAGAAGTTTACTTCATACAATACCGGCCAACGATATGACGGAGTACACAGTCAGATGGCCAGGCCATATTCAAAAATTCATTGACCAGAGAGATGCAGGATTGATAGATGAAAAAGAACTTATACAAAAATGGGTGTTTGATGTAAAACGCAAAGAATTCACGTGGATGGAAGTGAAAGTTGAATGTAATAATGGTAAAGAAATGAATTGGACAATATATGATGAAGGTATGAATAGTGATTCATCAATGGCTAGAACAACAGGGATAGTTACGGCATCATGTATAAAACAATGGATAATGGATGATTCACTCATTCCAGAAGGAGTTTATCCACCTGAAAGTTTGCCAAATGAAGTGATATTTAATGTCCTGCAAGATTTAAGGGATGAGGGAGTCATTATTGAAGGACCGGATATTAATTTCTAAACGTCCCACTATTTTTGATCTCTATTAACAAGCCACTTAATAGACAAGGGGGTTGCAACTAACACACTTAATGCAATAATGGGTAACCTCCAATCCATTTCTAACGCAGAAGGTCTTTCAATTAGCCAAGTGAAAAGTAATGGGGAGGCATAAAAGTCCGAAGCCCATTCATGGAGGTTAGTTACATGATGACCCACGATAGTTACACTATGATGTAAATCGTTAAAAGTTTGAAGAGGAGAGGTCGAACAGGAAGGAGGATTAGCAAATTCTATCGTAATTGTATTACCTGGAGATATGGTTAAGAACAATGCTTCATCTTGACTTCTCCAACCATTTTGAAGTACTTTGATACTGGAATCTAATAATGGGAAAATATCCCCATTCTTATCAGTAACTGATAGAACTGATGATGAAACTTGAATTCGTAAACTACCAGGAACTCTCCATTCCGATTCCAAATTTTTATCTAAATTAATAATCAAAGAATTATTACTCGCAATACAAGAGATCATTGAACTAGAAATTTTATGATTAAACCACTCCCCCCAAGTAGTATACCATACTTCCTGATTTTCTAAAAATTCTATTGCATCCTTATCTTCTCTAACTTTAAGATCGAAGATACGGGCTTCCCAATAAATTGAAACAAGAGAGTCCCTATCTGCTGAATCGAGTAAACTAATATTTGCAGAATTTTTTTCTATACTGCCACCATTTCTCTGGACGACGAACAGGTCACTAATTTCAGTAGCTAAATTATCTCCTATAATAACAAAACCAGATTCTATTAAGGAGGAAACTGTGGTATTATCAATAACCTCAGGAACACCAAAAGAAATTGGATTAGCCCCCCACCTAGAAGAATTTGTATGCCCAGAAAGATATTTTTTACAAGATTCTATTACTGAATTATCATCATTTATATTTATTCCTTCATAGCCATGACAGGCGAATTCATCACCATGTTCTAATCTTTCAGGGCCTATGAGATTCCATAACCAGTTGTCGTCATCCCAGTCTGCAGAAACTGTTGGCCCAAGTAAAGGGGTGATAAATATAACAAGTAAAATTAGGCTCTTATATCGAATCTCCATGAACCTCCGAATGAGAAATAAGAAATGAACCCTTGTGAGCCTCATGGAAAGCAATAAGGACAAAGTATGGGCGCGATAGTAATGTCATGCTATCAGATAGTAGTTTAAGATCTATATCAGAATTAGTAGATATATCAGGTACTGGAAAAGAATTTTCAACACCATTAATCTATAAATTTCTATTATTTATATTACCTGCTCCATTCAGATCTTTAACAAATATCCACTACCATGGACTGGAAAAAATACCGAAAAAAGATTCTGTGATTTTTGTAGCAAATCATACATCTCATGTTGACCCATTTGTGAAAATAATTGCAGCAAATAGACCCATCCATTATCTTGCCAAACAAGAACACTTTGAATCTCAAGCTACAAAGATTTTTATGAAAAGTACCGGACAAATTGAAACTGCGAGAGATAATGGCGCTAGAAGCGCTTTATCGAAGGCAGTAGATGCATTAGATTCGGGGGCAGCAGTAGGAATTTTTCCAGAAGGTACAAGATCAAGAAAAGAAAAAACACCATTTTTACAAAAAGGGAAAACTGGTGTGGCAAGATTAGCTGCTCGGTTTCCAAATGCTTCAGTTATACCAATGTCAATAAATGGTGCCAGAGAATTCATGAAACCAGGTAGTTTGATTATTATGCCATGGAAGCGTATTGATGTATTTATTGGCACACCAATAACTTTTGCAGAATGGGCATCAAGTCCTAGTGGAGGAGATCTTGATGATGAGAAAGTGAAATTATTGTTAATCAAAGATGAACACGTAAGAACAAATGAAATGAAAAAAATGTTCAGAAAAATGACTGATCAAATCATCGAAACTTTACGTATTAATGGTGCTCCCTGAGTGACCTAAGGAGAGTATCATTCAAAGACTGTCGTCTAAACCGCTAATATCAGCATGGAACAATATCTAGATTTTTTACGGCGAATCCTTGAAGAAGGAGGAGAAAAGGGAGATAGAACTGGTACCGGAACAAAGTCAATATTTGGACATCAAATGCGTTTTGATTTATCGGAAAGTTTTCCAGCAGTAACTACAAAAAAGGTGCACTGGCCGAGTGTCATTCATGAACTATTGTGGATATTATCAGGAGATACCAATGTTAGTTATTTACAAGAAAATAAAGTCAGAATATGGAATGAGTGGGCTGATGAAAATGGTGAGTTGGGGCCAGTTTATGGGAAACAGTGGCGAAAATGGGCATCTAATGATGGAGAAGTGATTGATCAAATTAAAAAATCCATTGAACTTATAAAAACTAATCCAGAATCAAGAAGAATTATTGTTTCGGCATGGAATGTTGGTGAGTTGGAAAAAATGGCTTTGATGCCATGCCATGCATTTTTCCAATTTTTTGTCCGTGATGGAAAATTGTCGTGTCAATTATATCAAAGAAGTGCGGATGCATTCCTAGGAGTTCCGTTCAATATCTCATCCTATAGCCTACTTACTTGCATGATGGCACAGGTATGTGAACTGGAACCCGGCGAGTTCATATGGACAGGAGGAGACTGTCATTTATACAACAATCATCTTGAGCAAGCTAAATTACAGATTTCACGGGCACCTCTTGAGCAACCAAAACTAGTTCTGGATTCAAGTATTAAAGATATTGATGATTTTAAAGCAGGACATATAGAAATTATTGACTATAAACATCATCCACACATATCTGCACCAATTTCAATATGAGTGATTTGTATGAAGATTATGATGATTGTTGCTATGGATGAACAAGGTAATATTGGAAAAAAGGGAGAACTCCCATGGAAATTATCTACAGATATGGTGAGATTTAGGGATTTGACGACGGCAGACGGTTTTAATTCTGTGATAATGGGAAGAAAAACATGGGATTCTTTACCCGATAATTACAAACCTCTTCCTGAAAGACTGAATATTGTGATGTCAAGGAATACAGGCTGGGCAAATAAAAGTGCAGAATCGGCACTTTACCCAGGGAGGGCGATAGAAATAGCATATGCGAATGGATGTGATGAATGTTGGGTAATTGGTGGCGCACAAATTTACAATATGTACATAGACAGAGTCGAAGAAATACATGTGACAAAAGTGCACACCTTAGAAAGCGGAGACATTAGTTTTCCTGAAATAAATTGGTCAGATTGGGAGGAAGAAATTATTGAAAAAATACCTAAAGATGAAAAAAATGATTATGCGACAACATATTCAATATGGTTGAAGAAAAGATAATTTAAATGAGCCGCACGGCTAACGCCTCTCCCCAATATATTTGAAAATGAAACAATAAATCAACGGTGAGTGGGAATGGAAAATAACGATGTCTTGTTATTAGATAGTGAATGCGGTCTTTGCAATAGTATTGCTATATTTTTACACCCTCGTTTAGATAAAAGGGGGGGGATGATTTTTATTACCAATGAAAGTGAGGAAGGAAAAAAAATTATTAGTAATTTTTCCATAGAACAACAAAAAGCAGATACTGTCTATCTCGTTAGAAATGGAAAAGCGCACATTAGATCTGCTGCAGCAATAAGGTGTTTGCTTTATTTGAAATGGAAATATAAAATATTTTATCCTTTGTTTTGGTTGATACCTAATCCATTAAGAGACTTAGTTTACAAACTAATATCAAAATATAGACACAGAATATTCTCGAAACCAGATATTTGCATTATTCCATCATTGAATAACGCCAAGTAATGTGCTCAGACAAAGGATATTGGTATTCATCAGAATTAGGCCAATCAAGAATTTGAGCAAGGAAAATAATTGCAGAAACATTGGCTAAATCAGCAGAGATTCCAACATCCAGAAGACCATCACAACCCCTGGCAGCACAAGCTATAGGGGAAAAGGCATAGTGTCCTGAATTATTGAAAATACCAAGATTTACAAGATTAGATCCTAATCTAACAGATGTATTAGTCACTTCAGAAATAACTGTTGTGTCGTCAATGTCGCCTGTCAAAATTAGGGTTGGTACGGAAACACTTGAAATACCCTGATTAAGAATAGTACCATTCCAGGGAGATAATAAAATACTTGCCCACACTCTTTCATCAGAAATCTGAATTGTATCATTAAGATCATGATTCAAAGACCAAAAATCAATTGCATTACAACTTATTAGATTTCCATCTGCACAACCTGATTCTAAATCAGCAGTCATAATTTCTGCACCAGAAACCATCATAGAAGCATATCCACCAGTGGAGTGTCCAATCATTGAATATCCATCCCCGGGAACTATGCAATTATTTAATTCACCATTGCTATTAGATTGGTCAAGTAGCCAGTCAAAACTTTCCATGATGTCAAGTGGCATAGATAACAGAAGTTCAGCTAATTTGTCAGGATTCGCATCTAGAAGTGTTCCATACCTATGATCTGGAGCGATAGAAATAAATCCATGTGTTGCTAAATGTTCCATCAAAAAAGCAGAGCCCCACCTTATACTTGGAAAACCATGACTGTAAATACTGACTGGTCTTGGTTCAGAACAATCAGGAGTCGTATCATCTAATGCAAGTCCTGGGAAAACATTATTGTAAATAACTCGGGAACCAGATTCTTCAATCGAAGGGAACCAGATTTGTAGTGTTATTTCATACCCTCTTGGAGAAACAAAGGTCAAATCTTTGGTTCCAGCCACAAATGGACCTTTGTCTAAAAGTGAGGAATATGGGGTCAAGTCAAATTGATCATCTGGATCATTAATTCCATCATCATCGTCATCATTATCAATACCATTGGGTATTCCATCTAAATCAGTATCTCTTTGCTCTGTTGAATCTAAGGGATACGCATCATACGAATTGTCGGTTCCATCGCCATCTATATCCTCGTCAGAGTTGTCTCCAATACCATCTCCGTCCAAATCAGATGATTCTGTAATATCAAAAGGGTGAGAATCATCAGCGTCTAAAATCAAATCATTATCATCGTCTTCATCACATAAATCACCAAATTCATCATTATCATAATTTAATTGCTCAGAATTAAATATTTCTCGACAATTGTCGTTGTTGTCGCTAATACCATCGGAGTCAAGATCTGGTTCTGCTATACAACCTACAAGTATATTGGAAAGCAGAATAAGAGTAATGAGGGAAACCAAATCTGATTTATGCATAGCACTTGTAGGAAGGACTTAGCAATAAGCCTATGTTTTTTCATTATTATATTCAGTTACACGGATTCCCAACTTAGTATGCCGAGTGGGTCTTAACATGATTTTTTCCATTTTTTTATTGAATTCTTGATACAGATCAACCTCGAGAGCTAGGGAATGACCAAGAATCAAAATAAGTAAATCTGCTAATTCCTCAGCCACTTCATTGTCAGGTTTACCCTTGGTAATAGCAGCAGAGAATTCACCTAACTCCTCTACAGTTAGAGCAATGCGATAGCCCATATCATGGCCTTTGTTTACTGGTGCTTCAAAATTATGTTTAGAATGAAATTCGGCCACCTTACGCATCATAATATTCCATGACATAGCATTATCTTCAAACTTCTCGAAATTCATCCATTCCTTTACACTCAACGGGGACATTGAGTGGTACTCAAGGGTAAAGGGTCATCAAACTAATCCAGGAGGATGGTCAGTTGAGTTTGGAAGTATCAATATTAATCCAACAAGACTTGAAATAAGAAATATAAATAAAGACAGAAGAAATAATTGTAAATTGAGAACTTCTTCGTCTTTCAAAATATCACATTCTTCAGGACTTACATCGGTGCTAATTCCCATATATACTCGATAGGTAGGGTCGCAACCACTCTTATATTCTTCTTCAGAATTATCCCAATTATTCAATGCAGAGATAGTTGTTGGTATCATAATTAAAGCAAGAATAACACATACTATTCCATTTTTTATAGTCATAAAAAACACTCAGAAATTTGCCATTAAACTATCGATACAGTCTACAATTCTAGTTCTCAAAGTTGCTGCCATTAAATCAACTGCATGATGATTTATTTCTGCATCACGGTCACCAGGTGTTCGGCCTGCGGCCCAGTTTGACGAACAGGCTAAAGCTACGTGAGGGACTTGGGATTCCGATATCAGGCGCTGCTCGGGGCCTAAAGTCATCCCAACTACATCAGCACCGAGACTAACCAAAGCATCTATCTCAGATGGTGTTTCAAATTGAGGTCCTATACACTGAGCAACAATTAGTTCTTTGACAACAGAGGATTGTTGCTCAAGTAATACTTCTTCGCAGCAAAACATTGCCTTTTCGTCAAAAACAGAAGTTCGATCAGAATGAGTCGCGTCCTCATCAAAAAACGTCCATGGAATTTGTGTTAAATCAATAATATCCCCTGATATTCCAATATCTCCCGGGGGGAAATTATCCCGAATAGAACCTACGGAATTAACACTAAGAATAACATGTGGTTTACAACTTAGTATTGCACGGACGTTTGCTCTATGCTCAATCATATGCGGTGGAGTACGTCTATCTGATTGAGAATGGTGGCGATCTAATATGAATATTTTCCCATCATTATTATCAATTATAGTTAAAGGAACTTCCCCCCATTCAGTATCAATTCTGATATCTGATAATTCGCATTCATCCTTTTTATGATAATCTTTTGATAAATTACTCATACCCGTGCCACATATTACAGCCACACGAGTCATACCCTTCGCCTCTATTAGAGGTTCATGTGCTTATCTAAAAAGAAATTACTCGTTAAGTCGAGTAATGAGGTCTGATTTCTTGCCAGATACTGGCTTTCCTGCTGCCTTGAGTAATTCTTTCAGTTGGACTACAGTCATTGATGAATAGTCTACCTCTGCAGATTCATTGACTTCTTCCTCTAAACTTTCTTCCGGCTCGATATTATCATCGGATTCGATATTTGATTCCTCAGATATAGGTGAAGCAGAATCACTCTCTTCTTTCTCTTGAGCATGAATTTCATCGAGAGTAGGGCCATCTTCTACTAACACTCCAGCTTGAATAAGTTGTGTGCGACGAATGACTACGGTCCTTACTGGTTGAATTTTAGAAACTGCATCTTTGATTTTTGTTTCAAGAGTTCCATCAAGAGTTGCTGCTTGAAGATTAAACCAAGTAGTTGTTGCTCCTGTTGTCAAAATAACTTCTCTTGCTAAAGTTCTCATTTGTTGTTTTTGACTTGCCTTGATTCGCCCCCTAGAAATCATTAGTGGTTTAAATCGAACATAATATCCATCTTCAGTCACAACGTCAATAGTGTCATCAATTTTGCCACGATCTCTCCGTACTTGTCTTCGCACGTGGTCTTTCAACAGTTCATGGCCCACAAATTCAGTAATTGCGTCATTTCCTAGAACATCAGTAACTTTGAACACAACCTTAACATGCATCTTTGAGAAATCTCCATCTAACTCATTTTGGATAACTTCAAAGTTACGACCAATCAACTGTTCTGGTTCTTCGGCGAATGTTTCACCAATTACTCTGAATGCCCACGGAGTTCTTGGAGCCCTAATTGTGTACCAGCGCTTTGACTTCCACTTATCTTTCTGTTTACGTGCCGCTGCTCTTGCTGATGCTCCTTTTGCCATTTTCAACGACTCCGTATATACCGGGGGCTGCCCCGTTTGCGAGCCGAGCGACTTTCAGGCAGTATATGAACGAGACGCAATAAACGAAGTTGAAATATTTGTAAAAGCGTCGCATTCAATACTAGGGAGGCAGACGAGTAGACATGGGTCTGCACGGCGTCACATGGAGAGTTAATGTTAGTGCATTAGATGATTGTGATTTAATTGAGGAATCATTAAAGTGGATATCTGGTGAAAAATCAACACTTCAGAGAGTGAAGGACAAATCATTCCATGGGGGACTACAATACACTATTGTAGCACAAGTGAATAAAAAAAGAGAAGCGGTTTCCTCACTAAGAAAATTAGGCACAGAAATTCTAAAATACATTTTGGAAGAAGGTATAGAAATCAGAGTGGATGATTCAAAAAATCTTCACATAAGGTTGGAGTTAGCGGAACTAGTGAAGGGGCAGGTACACTTAGCCAATAAGAACACAACAGCCGCCACAGTAAAGGGACAATTTAAGATTGAATCATACCCTGGCCAATCAGTAATTGAAGTGATCTCTGATTTAATTAAAGAATTGATAGATAAGCCTTAAATTAATGTGTATTTGTATAATATGAATATGTATTAATACAAGTATTCTTATGGTATATGTTTACACGAGGTATTGTGACCTACGTAGTAACAGACGCTTGTGTTATGCACAAGTACCAAGATTGCGTGGCAGTATGCCCCGTGGAAGCCTTTAGAGAAAATGAAACATATCTAGTAATTGATCCTGACGAGTGCATAGATTGTGCTGCTTGTGTCCCTGAATGCCCCGTAGATGCCATATTTGCAGATACAGAGTTACCAGAAGATAAAGAAGAGTGGTTAGAAAGGAACGAGAATGAAGCACCCAATCTCCCTATTGCTGAAGGTGACTCACCGGTTTTGGCAGATTAAAAGAAAAATTAAATTAATATTTTATGGACATAGGTTCATGAATGGAAGCCACGACGAATGCTCATGAGTAAACGTGTCGACTTCAATAATTTGAGGCATGGAACTTCTTTACTAAAGCGCGGATTTGCTAAGATGCAAGAAGGTGGCGTCATAATGGATGTTGTAACGCCGGAAGAAGCACATATTGCAGAAGATGCCGGTGCTGTATCTGTAATGGCTCTAGAGAGAGTCCCTGCAGACATAAGGGCCCAAGGTGGAGTAGCTCGAATGAGCCACCCTGACATGATTACTGAAATTATTGATACTACCAGTATACCAGTTATGGCTAAAGCAAGAATTGGCCATGATGATGAAGCAAGAGTTTTGCAATCTCTTGGAGTTGATATGATTGATGAATCTGAAGTATTGACTCCTGCAGATCCATTCTATCATATCGCGAAGAACGATTTCACAATACCATTTGTATGTGGTTGCACAAGTTTGGGAGAAGCAATAAGGAGAGTAGCCGAAGGTGCTGCAATGATTCGAACAAAAGGGGAAGCGGGAACTGGAAATGTAGTTAGTGCAGTACAACATGCAAGATTAGTCAAAGAAGAAATTTTTCATGCTCAGAACACTGATATCAATGGACAAGAAATAATGGTTGAGGAAATAATGAGAGGATTTAACAGAATCCCTAATGTATCGAGTTTTGATATTTCAATAAGTAAAACACCTTTTGGAGACATAGAAAGTTTACGCACTGAGGTCTCAACTATTCTCAAAGAAGTAGTGGAATTGGGGCGATTACCTGTCGTGACTTTTTCAGCAGGAGGTATTGCAACGCCTGCAGATGCTGCTTTAATGATGAATCATGGAATGGATGGGATTTTCGTTGGCTCCGGTATCTTCAAAAGTTCAGATCCTAAAACTACTGCAGAAGCTATAGTTCTGGCAACACATAGATACCAAGATGCTGATTCTGTTGCTGAAGCAAGCAGAATGATTGGAGAAGCTATGCCAGGTTTAGAAATTGAAAGTTTAGATGTACGCATGGAAGAAAGAGGGTGGTAAGACTATTTCTTACCACGTACAGTTCCTAACTTACGAGATTGCTTTTTACTCCTAGTTGATTTAATAGTCATTGCAGAAGAATCACCATTCAATGCTCCACCAAGTGTCAATGAACCGCTACTCAAAAGATGAGATGCTAAAGAATTAGCCATATCTTCATCTTCACTAGGTTTTTTCAAAGCATCTTTAACAGACTGATTATGGTCTTTAATCACTTTTATTCGTTCTTCCTCCGCTGCTTTCATTTCATCTCTGATTTCATTAACTTGTCCGATTAACTCTTTCATATTTTCATGAACCTCATTAGCGGATTCCCTGCATGCAACATATGCTGCATGGAGCCTATCTGCCTCTGCTTGTAAAAAGTCTCTATCAGAAAGCATAGGTTTTACCTCTTCCCAAATAAGATCTGCTTTTTTATGGAAATCAATCATTTCTTGATGGGCATGATCAGCTTCTGATTTCAAAAAGCGGATAGATCCATCCAGATCACCAAGATCGATATTAATAATTTCAAATTCTTGGACAGATGGCATTAATTTATCTCTTTTCGCAATTAGCACCTTGAGTTTTTTGAGAAGTTTATTTTCTGTTTCTAAAGTTAAACGGCCGTCTGTCATCATTGTATTTTCTATTTTCGCTATTTCATTAATAGTTTCAGATAATTGAATAACTACTGATTTAGATTCTTTAGCGTCATCTCTCCGACCTCTAGTTTGATTAATTAATTCCCGGATTTGTTTTTGTATCTCATCTCTCTTAGCTTTACAAATCTGTGCCTGATCTCGCACCTTCTTTTGTTCGTCCAGTTTCTCTTTAATAGATTCGCGAATTTCTTTACTTTGTTCTTGAAGTGCGTTTCTAGAATCAGCTGCTCGACGAGCGTCCTCATTGAAAGAATTTCTATGTTCTTTCATTCTCCTGAGCTTAGTTTCCATGGCATGCAATCGTGTTCTAAGGTCATCCTCAGGGTTCTGCTGCTCATCAGTCACGAGTCGTCGAGTAAGGCATCCTTCTTCAAAGGAACTATTTGATTCATAGACCTAAAAGAGATACGAAAAATGGGAAAATAGGTGATAAAATGGCTATTCCGGCACCTACCAAGAAAATTGCACCGATAGAAATTCTTAATCTTGTGAAAAGATCTGATCTATTCTGTACAGTCAATACCCTCCCACTAAGTAAGTTACCATTTTCATCTTCTAATCGTACAGTTACGGTCGCTTCTCCTGTTTCTTCAGGGAGTAAACTTTGCCATATGATTTTAGTGGATTCCATAACTAAAGGTAATTTTTGAATAGAAGATAATCCTGGATTATCGTCTAACAATTGATTACAAGAGTTCACTCTAAGTTTGTATACACAGCCTGATGGACGGAAATCTGGAGTTTGAATTCTTAATATCAAATTAATAGGCTCTTTGCCATAATTTAAGATGTATGCAAAAAGATTAGCCTGCCCTACGACTAAATTTTCCATATCTACATCAAACCAAATATCATGATTAATGCCGGTATCGAGTTTCATCCTAAGGCGATCATGTAGTCTAAAAAAGGATGCACATTTATCTCGTGCCCTGATAATTAAACGATCCCAAGTTTCCTCACCGAGTTCAGGATGTCGAAATAATTCATCTATAATGTGAGCCGGCATCATGATTTCCAACTCTGACCTAAAATCGTCTTCATCTAGATAACCAGCCCTTCTAAGATGCAGGAAATGTAACAATTTTTCTTGTAATTCAGATATGTTATTACCTTCACTTACTTCGTGCTGGATAGAACTCAAGTATTCAGAAATTCTAATTGAAAGAAGAGGATCCACATGGGCACTAATTACATCACTAAATGGTCTTTTCAAAAGCGCTGGATGAATAGGAGGTGAAAATGAATCTAGCATCCCCCAAGTCTCACAAGTATTAAATCGAGAACGATTTGAAACCATGTATACACCATGGCCTGAAAGAAGAAAACCAGTGGAAAACGATAAAAGAACCGAATTACCACTTACAATATCTGAAAATTGAAGGCTGAAAATAAGAAAGACGCCAGATAGAAACATGAGAAAGGTGGAAGCTACAAGTTGTCTAAAAGAACCTTCAATTGTTTCTTTCATTTCGGCATATCCATGAGCGCTTTTAAATGTTAAACCTGTAGTTGTTAATTTTTGTGATTGAAGATTAAATATTCTCCTAGTAACGGAAAGTAACATTAGTAATAGACCTAAAAGCCCTAAATCAGCAATTATGAAGAAAAATGCGAGGTAATAGAAACCCACATCAATAGTGATTTCAAAAGGGAGGGCGGGAAGCACATGCACACTCCACCAATTGGGTGCTGAGCCACTAAAAGATTCACCTAAGCCATACAATAACATTACTAGTATTGGAAGTACTAATACAAATCTCATACCTCTACTTATGAACAAACGGTCTAATTTAACTAAATTACGCTCATATTCTTGAAGCTTTTTGATATTTTTAATATTGAGATTATTTGTATGTTCATTGGTGATCTTGGGACTTTCGGCAATTATATTAGGGGCCCCTGGAATATCAGATCCTGAAGTATCAAGTAATTCATCAAAAGTATTCTCTTGGATATCAATCATAGAACCTCACCTAAAAATTACTCCAACCTAACTATTACTTTGAAACTTAACTCACGAGAAAATTGAAATTCAGAATCATCACAATAGTACTTATTGGACTCTTTTCGCACCCTAGAACCTATACTAAGTCCCACACCATCTAATGTTTTTATTGCCACGCTACTCGAAATTATGAATTCAATTATTGAATCCACATTCTCAGGTAATGATGAAATTGGTAATAATATATTTCTCCCAGATATTTTCAAATCGCGATCAACCATAGGTATTAACAAACCTTCTTTATTTCTCTCAGGGTAACCAAGCATTCTATCTATTGATGCTTCTAATTCACTATCTATGTTATGTTCTAATTTACAAGCAGCAGAATCAACATCTCCTTCATACCTAATTACATCAGATAAAAGAATACGGAGTAGTTCTTCTCGACGCTTGATTCGAGATGCATGTTTGAACCCCAAAGAAGTCAGCCTACATCCCTTATAAGGAATATAAGTCAAATAATCACGGTTAGACAGACGCTGAATCATTTCAGTAGTAGATGCTGCACTAACTTCCATTAATTCTGCCAATTGTGTTGTTTTAACTATCGCATCTGGTTGATTAAAATGTGCCTCGAAAATTCTTTTGAGATACATCTCTTCGAATTCACTTAATTCTGACATTTTAAAATACCTCAACCAAATTTCGCAATAAATTCTGCTCTACAAGCAGGGCAGCGTGACCTAATAGGCCTCTTGTCAAGTGACACTCTAAGAGTTTGCTCACATTGAGGGCAAGAGAGTAAATCGCTTTCAGAGGATGATTCCAAGGTTAACGGCTCATTAATTCTGTCACCAGAATTCGGGGGATGAATTGGTGAATTATCGCTAATATCCTCTATTAAAGTAGGTTGAGTAAACACCATAGTACACGCAGGGCATTTCACAGAACCTTTGTGAGTTAAGGGGACATTTAGTCTTTGGTTGCAACCAGGGCAATGAATTTCTTTCTTTTCATCGGGTTGATTTGCTCTAGATATCCTAGTTCCTGATAACTTATTACGGTTCCAAGATGAAAAAGTCGAAGGAGTTTTGTGTGATACTACTCTAAATGCAACGAGAAATGTCATAACTATAGCAACACCAGATAATGCACCATATATTGCAGCATTAATATTGAAGGGAAGGTGAAAACTAGTACTAGTTCCAGAATCAACAATTACAGATGTTTGATTAATAGCATGTGCTTCTTCCATCATCCAGACAAATTTAATATCAGTTGTTTGAGAATATTCCCATGATAAAATTGTAATAGTGCCGGGAAATCTAGCACCAGCATCAATTGCAGGAATTGAATGTTCAGAAAATATAATATCATTTGCTATACCTACTACTCTTAGCGAACCAACAGATGAGCGTTCTGTACCTTTATTTTCAAGAATATAATTAATGAATACTGTGTCACCTACTGAAACAATATCAGGAGAAGTGCCGGAAATCATTATCGAAGGCAGGATTAGTGGAGGAGAGATATCAAGGATTTTTTCTCCAACCCCCTGGAGAGACACCCAATTATCAGGAGTAACTGAAATTTTCAACCTACTAGCATCTGGGTGACCAAGATTGAAATGTAAGTTTCGTATCCCGGGACTTAAGTCCACCGAAAATGTTTGATAAAGAGAATAATCATTACCTGATTTCATTTCAATAGATACTATGACGTTACGATTTAACCCGGAACTGAGTGAAACTGAAGCTTCAAGATTAAGGCCGTCTTGGAGTGTCCAAAAAATTTGATCTATATTTATCACTATATCTTGAGATTCTTGTACATCTAGGTTAGATGTCCCATTTAGAGAAATATCTATACCACCATTAGAACCCAAAATTGCCCATTCAATTGATTGAGTTCCTGAACTTAATGGAGTAAAGGATACAGAAACTTCTCTACTTGACCCAGGGGAGATAATCACAGGATTGCCTAAAACAATTATATTCCCCTCATTTCTTTTTAATTGGAGTTGAACAGAATCGCTTGTTTCCCCTTGATTATGAACTAGTATCGATGCTGTGAGTTCATCTCCAACATGAGCGGGCTGACCGATTAATACAAGATTAGCATCTCCGGCAGAAGTGAAATTGACCGGATTAGGGCCGACTCGAATTTCAAGTATTTCATTCTCAAGAGTATCGTCAACTTCAAGTTTACAAAGAATAATTCCTTCACTTACTGGACCAAAAGAAATCTCTATTTCTGATAAGGATTGATTCCCTTCTAATATTCCAGAGTGGCCGCCATACCATTGTCCGCCGAATCCAAAGCTAAAACTCCATGCCGAATCTTCAGAAGAAAGATTGGAATTATATACAGGTATTATGAGGTTGATAAAGTCTCCATCTGAGGCAGATTGATTATCGCTACTTTGCATGGTATTACTGTCTAAATAATCTAATGACCAGATATTGCCTTCAGAAATATCGAAATCACTACCTTCAGCAGATGCAGCGCTAGTGCAACATATTAATAAAATTAGAAATAAGAATAAAACCGGCAGTGAGGGTACTGTAGTTCTTCTTGCCATTGGGGAATACTCGACAATAACAACCGTATGAATGAAACCCCTCTTTGAGGACACATAGTGACCTTTATTGATACCATCAGGTAGCCCCGAATACAATGGACACAGAACAACTGCTTGCTGTCTCGCCCGAAGACATGGCCAGAGCCCTACTTGCACGCAGACAATTGTTGAAAGAACAATTACCTACAGTGATTAGGACTTTAGAGGCAGAGGAACAAAAATTAACACCTAAAGCCAAAAAGGCTATGGAAAATAATAAAATAATTAATGCCAAAGTTAGTGACCTAAAAGAAAAAAGGAACAATGCTCAAAAGAAAGCAAATGAACTCCTCAAAGTAGTCAAGGAAAGTAGAACTAAACTTATGGAAGTTGATGGAATGATAAATCTTGACCCTTCATGGAAGAAAGAAAAAATGTTTGAAGAGATTGAAGAGATTGAAAAATTAATTGAAACTTCGGCTTTAGATCATAAAGCGGAAAGAAAACTTCTAGACAGAAGAAAAAAAATTATTGAAGTAAATGACAAATGGTTGAGAGAGAGGAGAGATTTAAATCCAGAAATGGTGACTTACATAAATGCGAGAAGAGAAATGAATGCGCTATTCCGTGAAGCAGATAAATCACATAGGAATATGCTTAATGGTGTTGAGAAAGCTCAACCCCAACATGACAAACAAATGAAAATTAGAAATGAAATACGAGAAATAAGAAGGCAATTAGACAGAGCGAAAGAACTATTTGCACAATCAGATAAAGCCATCAGCCACTGGGAAAGGAGGCTGAAACAAGGTTTTGGAGAATTAGATGGAGGTTTTAGTGATTTACTTGCTGCTCAAAAGAAGGTATCTGAAGGAGGAGATTCTTCATTTGCAAGAAAGAAAAGTACTAACAAGGTCAAGAAAGAAAAAATAGTCCGTAAACCTAAGGAGGAAAAAGAATGAATGATTCGGAATCAGACATAGGTCTCTTTTCAGATTTGGAAGAAATTGATCGAAAAGAAATCGAACAGACGGTTAGCGATTTAGAAAGACATGTTAGAACTATTGAAGAAGAACATGAATCACTAAGGGATGAAAGAAAAAATCAAGTTGAGATCGCTAAATCTCTCAGAGCCGCACTAGGAGAAATGGATGCAGTTAATGATGAAAGAAGGGGGTTGCTTAAAAAATTCCATAATGCTAGGAAATTAGCTGAAAAGGCCAGAGAAAAGAGAGACGATGTCAATCGATCAATACCACCGCCGACGAGTATCCTGTTAGAATGGATAGAGGACACCCATCAAAGATTAGTTACAATAGATAATGATTTAACTGCTGTACCAACTCTAAATCGAGAAACTGAAATGTTCAAAAGATTCTTTGAATTACAAGCAGCGTATACAAAAAAACAAGACTCGGAGATATATCATGCAGAATACAAGAAGATTCTTGGAATTATAAGAAAAACCGCAAAAGAACTCGACGCCACAAGGAAATCTGCTGGAAAGGAAAAAACGGAAACATCAGATATTGAAGGAGAGGGTCTTTTAAATCGGTCGGATGTTAGAAAATTAAGTAAAGAAATAAACAAAATAGATAAAGAATTAGATAAAATATCTGAGGAAAGAAAAAACATCAGAAAAGAGATAAAACGTATTCGGTCATATCTAAGGATAACAAGCAGTCGAGGAAAGCCAATTAAAATGTCAGAGGTAAAGGACCGTGCACAGAGTGGAGATTCCCTGAATACTCAAGAATTAGGGGCATTACTTAGGACAGGAGGGTTATCAGAGTTAACAAAAGATAGTTCAAAAATAGTAAAGAAAAGAGAACATAAGAAAACATCGGGTAAGAAACAGCACAGAAGACTCGGAGTAGCTAGAGGTGGAGCCAGATTAGGTTCACGTGCATCTAAACGTGATGACTAGAGCAGTAGCCCGTTTTATCACCCCCCTATGCCCTTATATGAGATTCTTAAGTCGGAGAATATGAGGGAGGCCTACTAATGATGGATTTTGATGAGGTGCGAACCGTTCTGACACCTAAAAGTGCATCCCTTGATGAAAAACTTTCAGTATTCAGAGAAGATAGAGACATCTGGAATGCAAAAGTTAAGAAATACCTGACAGAAAGAAACGAAATGAATCGCCAAGTTAAAGAATTAATTACTGAAGTTCAGAATCAGAAAATTATACGAGACGAAGCAAATAGTAAAGTTAAGGAATTAAAAATAATTCGTGCAGAAAGATCAACTGTTCTCAAGGAACGTCGGGCAGAGTTACAGGAAAAGAAACCTGCAAATGAACCGAAAAAACAAGAAAGGAAGGAAAAAAAGCGCAATGAAAGAGTGATTCGAAATGACATAGATAAAATGGACATGAGGTTTAACTATGGCCATTTTCAAGGCAAAGAGAAAAATTTCGAAAGGGAAATGAAAAAATTATATCAAGAATTGAAAAATATAAAGGCGAATAAAGTGGTAAATAAATTTTCTGATTTGGAAAAAAGTATAAGGAAGGCAGCAAAATCACAGGAAGAAGCTCACAAATTTGTTGAAGAGGCAGTAAATACTGCACAGGAATCTCATGACTTAATGATTGAATTATCGGAAGAGGTGGATCGGCTTAGAGCTAAGGCTAATTCTTCTCAAGAAGGAGTAATTCGATCAAAGAGAGAAGCGGATATGTTACACAACAAGTATGTAGTATCTTTGAGAAGTATACACTCAATACAAGATTTATTCAAAGCAATGTATGCACAGGAAAAGAACCTGGATGACGACTCTGGAAGCAGACTTGAGGTAACGGATTTAATGTCCAGATTAATGTCAGGAGATACATTATCTACTGATGAACTAATGGCTTTGCAGAGGAATTAATCTTCGAAAGGATAAGTTTTACCATTACGGCTGTGAAGGATTTTTTTAACACCATCATCAAACATCAATACCCAAGCTGGTATATAGGCATATTCTGATTCGAGTGATAATGTATCTAAATCAACTCTCCACCATTCAAGCATAATTGATTTGACTTTATCTGTGGCTTCGGAGGACCTTTCTTTTTTCCTATAATCAAGTAATGGTTTGAGATTTTTCTTTAATGAATCAACAGCATGCCATTTCCCCTCTAATGGACTTAATTTACGTAAATTAGGAGAATTTTTGAGTACTTCATCACTATCAAATTGATAAATTTTAGTTGACCAAGGGTCTTCAATATATGACCAATTCTTAATGTCATTTTCAAGATTTGGTCCCGTCACTTCACCGGTGATTGACCATAATTTAACATTAATTAATACAGGTAAAGTGTTCAGCGTAGTTAATGACTCATTATCCAACCAATCGTTTATCTCAATTAATGGATTTAAAGTTACAGATTTATTACTTGAGACTTCTTTATGAGAACTAGTTGGATTCTGAATAACTTGAGAATGATCTTGTTTTTCCGAATTGACTATTAAATCACCTCGTAAAACCGCTTCTCCTATCCAACGAGATAATTTTTTTGGCCCCCAAGCATTAACTTTGAAATCTTCAGATATGTTTTCAAAAATATCAGGATTAAAATCCCTCTCACTAAGGATCCAATGGCGGTTTCCTGGTGCATCAATAGACCACCTTTCAATTTCATTCTTCGAAAGTGGGAGAATATCATTTTGAACATGCCAGACATAAACTGGAGATGAATCTGAATCCTCAAAGTCAAGTATCTTTTCAGCAATTCCTAGGCAACGGAAACCATATATCTGAACTGTTTCAGATACTGATTCTAATCGGACTGTCCTTGAGGCAAGGATGTCTCGAACAGTTTGTTCCATGTCCCTCCGGATTGTATCATCTCACTTCAAAAGAACGTCTCATACCAGAGAAAACAAGCCATTAGTGGGCTAAATTACTTTATTCAAACATTCGTGGAAAGAGAAAGTAACTCGCTCTGACCAGGATCTAATATACAAACCGCGCTAACCGGGAAAGGCTTAGCACAAGCTGCACCAAGTTGTCTGTTGACTAAGATGACTTGGTGCACAGTTATATCTGGATGGTTTTGTTTAATATCTGCGATATATGATTTCGGGCAATTTGCAGCGACTAATACCATACGGGCGTCGCCTTTCGAACAAGCACTTTTTGTTTGGCGCTGGCCGAATAGTAAATTTCCTGTGCTGATTCCTTGTTTTAATTGTCTTGCTAAATCCATCTTCAAACCCCTTATGCATCCTCTGGAATATAATATAAGTCTACTGCACCTGTTCCTAATGAAACTGGTTGACCAACAATAATGTTCTCAGTAACTCCCCGCAATTCATCACGTTCACCAATAATTCCTGCACGAAGAAGATGGGTGACTGTTACTTCGAAAGCAGACCTAGCAAGGATACTGTGCTTAGTACCGCTAACTCCGTGGCGGCCAATAGCACGTACTTCACCTTCACTAGTCATAACATCTGAGACCATGAGTAAATGCCTCACATCTACGTCTAAACCTGCTCCTTCAAGTGTTAGTATCATTTCATTGATTATCGCTTGTCGTGCGGCTTCAATACCTAAGTACTGATGAATTTCTGTAATATTATTCGTATATGTTCGCGCCCTATCTACACCAGCATACTCGCTAACTTTAGACAAGTTAGAGCCGATAGTAGAGATGTAATACTCTCCAGTATCTGCATCTGGACCCTGTACATTAGCTCTCATGATGTCTGGAAGGCCCTTTAGTCGTAACTTTTTGATTTTCTCTTCGAGCTGAAGGAGAGCAGTATAAGTTGGTGGATCACTCGCAAGAGTAGCTAAATCTTCTTCTTTAATTACTCCTGGTATAATTGTGAGAACCTTCGGTTTGTCATCTCTATCTGCTTTAACATAGAGTTTTAAAGCACGAGATAATTTATCTCTAACTTCTGCTCCATTCATTTTCTTTATGCGAAGATTACCGGCGCTTAATGAGAGACTGATATGACGCTGAGTAATATCTACATCAATACTAGCTATATCTCTAGTAGTAGTAGTTTCTAATCCCGCAGCAATTTCTTGGACCAACTTTTCGTTTGTTCTAAGTGGCTTGCCTTTAGCATTATTTTCATCAAGATAAATTCTCATTGTTGGTGTGTTAGGTACTTTTCTTGCATCAACAATCTCAATGATTCTTGGGAGACCTTGTGTGACGTTTACAGTAGCTACACCAGCATAGTGGAATGTCCTCATTGTCATTTGAGTACCTGGCTCACCAATCGATTGAGCGGTAGTAATGCCAACCGCTTCGTGAGGATCGACTCTAGATCTAAGAAGGTGCTGGTTAGCAGAAGTAATTACTTTCTTTGCCTTAGCAGGTGTCAATTTGGTTTCACCTCTAGCGATTAATGCATTAACTAAGTCATTAATTATTCTAGGAGTCATGCGCATATTCAGTTTTTTTGAAACATCTGTCAACTGAGAATATAATTCTAAATCCACGTCGACATCTCGGAGTATCTGAATTAATTTCGACTCTGAATCATATGCCTGTATAGGTAAAGCGGTCCTCTTGGAAGATCTTCTTGCCCTACCCTTCCTTCGCAATAATGTTTTATCAATCCTAGCAGCAGCTCTCTGAGCAGCTTTAGAGGACCCAGCCATTACTTCGAATATCTTAGCCGCAGTTCCAGAATCGGTTCCACAAATTTGTGCAATTTGTGAAGAGGTTAGGATCTTGACATCGTCCCATTTCTTATCATCTGCAAGTTTATGAGCATATTCCTCTTCAATCCCGAGATCCATTAATTTCTTTTTTGTTGCACTCTTAACTACCATCAATTAGCACCCCCTAACGCATCATCAAGTACTTGATTGACATCGAAAGGCTCTCCCTTTCTGCTTCTTGCAGGATCAACTTTATCTTCTCCGTATTCGAATTGGATAACTCTATTTGCAGTATTTCTTACAGAACGCATATCATCATTTGCTACTTTCAGGTCATCCATAGCATTAATCAATCGACGTTGCATGTATCCGGATTTAGAGGTACGAACTGCGGTATCAACAAGTGATTCTCGACCAGATACTGAAAGCATAAAGAATTCAGTAGGTTCGAGGCCTCTTTTGAAAGAAGACGAAACAAATCCTTTCTCTTTAGCACCCTTAACACCTCTCTGGAAGTGAGAAAGTACTCTCTCTTGGTAACCACGCTCTAGTCTCTTACCTCTAACCTTAGGTTGTCCTATAGAACCAGCCATCATTGCAAGGTTATCCATTGATCCCCTAGCACCAGATACCGCCATCAATACAGCCGAGTTGTCATCACCTAGGAATTCTTTCGCAACTTTTCCTGATTCTGCTTTTCCAGAGTCAAGTATATTCAAAATATTCTCTTCTAATGTTTCTTCGGCAGTGCGCCCAGGACGTGTTTCATATCTTCGACCATCTTTTCCAAATAGTTCAAGCTCTATATTTACATTATCACTAGCTACACGATTGATTTCAGCGATTTGGGATTTTGCTTCTGGAGGCAGATCTTCATCATCAATACCAGTAGTAAAGCCCATAGAAGTACATATTGCTATTGTCATCTTGGTCATTCTATTAATGAACTCAGCACCTATATCTGGTCCATGAGTTTGCACTACTGCGTCTAATAGTCTTCCATCTTCAGCACCAATACCTCTTTTATCAATAGTTCCAGTAACATTTCCTTCACTAACTCGTACCTGATCTCCTGAACGACTCATATATTCAAGATTGAAACCTGATGGAACGATTAAACTTAGAACTTCTGATCCAATGTAACCTTTTACTCCATCGATTTCTTTTAATTCTGGGAGGGGACCATCCCATCCAACAGCGCCAAGAATTTCCATTACTAATTTCTCAGGGAGGATTTTTTGCCCATGTGTTAGTAAGTAAGAACCAGAAATATGATCGTGTATTCCTCCTATAACTGAACCACCATATCTTGGAGTTATGATATGCTCCTGAACCCTCATGAGGATTTTAGCCTCTGCTCTAGCTTCTTCAGATTGAATGACGTGAAGGTTCATCTCATCCCCGTCAAAATCAGCATTATAAGGAGTACAATCCGCTAAATTGAACCTAAACGTTTTACCCTCCATAACTCTAATCTCGTGGACCATCATGGACATTCTGTGCAAAGATGGTTGTCTGTTGAATATAGTTACATCACCATCAATTAGGTGCCTTTCTACAACAACACCAGGTTTAGGGTTACCATCACGATCAATTGTGCTAAGTCTATCTTCTACATCTGTCTGATATGATTCACCAAAATCATTTTCAACAGACGGACTTCCACAGTGTGGACAGTTTACTTCAAGATGAGGAGGGAAGGCTTCATCAGGGTTAGAATGTTCCCAAACCCAGCGATTATGAATTAAAGCACGAGGATCGTCGAGAGGAAGGCTCTGTCCTTTCAATGAGCCTTCACTTTCTTCGCCTCTAAGATTATAAATAGTTTTTTCGAGATCTACGCCCCATTCTTCTTCGAGATCACCAATAGAATTTCGTCTCACTACACGTTTAAGTTCAAGACCTGGAAGGAAATTAGGTGCAGGGAGAACTTGATTTAGATCTCCTCTATAACCCGAATATTCTTCACCCGGGTCATCGCTTCCAGAGTTACAATCAGGATTCATACATCTAAAACCAGCCCAAATATACTTAGTTCTATCAGTTATTCTGACCCTTAGTGTATCACCACGAATAATGTAGTTAACACCCGGATGAAAATCAGGACCTCGGAGTATCATTTGACGCAGTTGTTCCCTGTTTCTATTCGTAACACGCACAGGAACTGTTAGTTCTTTAGCAGTTTTTCGAGGGATACCGACTTCGTTAATTCCAAGGTTAGGATCTGGAGATATCACCGTTCTGGCACAAAAGTTAACTCTCTTTCCAGATAAGTTGGAACGGAATCTACCTTCCTTCCCTTTCAAACGTTGAGTCAAGGTTTTCAGAGGTCTACCTGAGCGATGACGTGCAGGCGGTATACCACTTGTTTGGTTATCGAAATAGGTGGTACAGTGATATTGCAGAAGTTCCCACAAATCCTCAACAATCAGTTGAGGGGCACCGGCATCTCTATTTTCTCTTAATCTTTGATTAATTCTCAAAACATCAACTAACTTGTGAGTTAAATCATCTTCTGAACGGTCACCGCTATCTAACGTAATAGATGGCCTGACTGTAATTGGCGGTACTGGCAGAACTTTCATGATTGTCCACTCTGGGCGGCTTGAATCTTTGTCCATTCCAATAAATAACAAATGATCATCAGGAATTCGTTCTAACCATTCTCTGATGTCTCTGGCATTTAATTTGTGCTCACCTTTATTTTCTTTCTTCTCCTTGAAAGTAGATGGTTTGTCAAGAATAATTTTACCTTGTTCTGAACCACAATGCATACAAATAGTTCTTTTCTTACTAGAGCATTCTTTTTCTATATCTTTAATTATCTTCTTAAATTCTCGTGAACCAACACCGTGTTTTATCATAACATCTTTAACTCTGTCACGATAATAATCTTGCTCAGATTTCTCAGGATCAAGAGGGTGCGAATTTTCTTGATTATGTAGCAATATGTTACTACAAGAATTACACGTTGATTTCAAAGACATTTTGATAAGATCAGTAAAACCAATGTGCATAATAGGAAGCTCGAGAGCTATGTGCCCAAAGTGGCTAGGGCATTCTTCGTGCTTATTACCACATGTCTCACACCTTACACCAGGATCGATTACACCCATTTTTGGATCCATCAAACCTTGCTTGTAAGCATGACCATCATCGCGATATGTGTCAGCAGTTTTTACTTCTACTGCTGACATTTTACGTATTTCATTCGGCTCCAATAATCCAAACTTAATTGATTGAATCCTTTTAGGGATTTTTGCTGCGTCTCTAGCACTCATCTTCGGTCCTCCAGTTCAAGTCTCATAGCGACCCCAAGACTTTTCATTTCGTCCAGAAGAAGCTTGAATGCATACGATGTTTGGACTGTATGTACATCAGCCCTATCACCACAATAAGGACAAACAGTAGTCCTGCGTTTCCAATCGAAGTACGCAATATGTCCGCATCCACGGGTGTTACAAACCATTAGATCCCAACCATCTGATTCATCGAGTAAGCGGTCTTTAATGACCATGGAAGCACCATGAGAAATCAAACAATCACGCTCCATTTCTCCGAATCTCAGGCCACCTTGTCGAGCACGGCCTTCCGTAGGTTGCCTGGTGAGAATTTGGACTCTACCACGACTTCTCGCGTGTAATTTACTACTTACTAGGTGATGTAGCCGTTGATAATAGATCACTCCGACAAACACCTCAGCTGGAAATTCTTCGCCAGTTTCGCCGCTAATCATCGTTTCTCGACCGGTGTGATTGTAGCCATTTCTTAGTAATCCTGAGCGAAGAGAATCTTCTTTCTCTCCTGTAAACGCTGTACCATCTATTTGACGGCCTTCCATAGCACCTACTTTCCCTCCAATCATTTCGAGAACGTGGGCTACAGTCATTCTTGACGGAATAGCGTGAGGATTAATCAGTACATCTGGAACAACACCATTAACTGTAAATGGCATATCTTTTTCATCTACAAGCCTACCAATGATTCCTTTTTGTCCGTGTCTTGAAGCAAATTTATCTCCTAACTCTGGAATTTTATTTGTCCTCAAGGTAATCCTGACCAGTCTGCCAGAATCTAACGACTCTGTTACGAAGACATTGTCAACCCATCCATACTCACCATGTCTAACCATCATTGATGACTCTCTACGTTCCTGAGCTTGGAGGAATGCTCCTGCTGACTCTTCAAGGAATCTAGGAGGACTTGTCTTTCCAACCAATACTTTCGAATCTGGAGAACCACTAGATAAAAATTCTTCAGGTATGGGGAGTCCATCTCTTTCAAGGTGCGAATAACTATTGAAGGATTTTAGACCTTTAATCTCATCTAAACCAGTACCTGGGACTTCAATCCTCTCTTCTTGCCCACCGGGGAACCTCTTGTTTTCCGCATTATAAGTTCTAATGAATGATGAACGTCCTAAAGAACGTTCCACAGATGCTCGATTCATCACAATTGCATCTTGCATATTATAGCCATGGTGGCTCATTATTGCAACAACGAAATTTTGACCACCAGGTCTTTGCTGGAATTTAGTGGATTTCATAGCTCTAGTGCCTACTATAGATTGCTGAGGGTAGTGCATAATATGGGCTCTAGTATCAGGACGTAATCTGTAGTTAGAGCTTGGAAGCCCTAGACTTTGCTTGACCATAGCAGTACCACCAGTAACTCTTGGAGTAGAGTTGTGCTCAGGATAAGGGACGAGGGCTGCACATACACCCAATATTAATTGAGGATCTATTTCAACGTGAGTGTATGCAAGAACTGTGTTTTGCTTTGTTTGTTTTGAAACCAACTGTTCTAAATTTTCTTGGTAATAATTAAGAGGGACTGAAAACTCCTCGTGCTTTACCTCACCATTTGGCATTTGGACTTCTACATTCAAATGTGCTTCTTTTTTATTCAGTTTATCTCCAAGATTCACCCATTCAACCTTTGCAGGATTTATTGGACGGGAGTATTTAGGTGAGAATTCAGGTAAGTCGAAAGGACGAGGTGCAACAAGAAGATCTTCTTCTTCTTCAGCATCAATCCATTCTACAACGCCTGTGTTTACTAAATCATTAAACGATAACTCGCCATTTCTCAAGCCGTCAAGAATAGCTTTTGAAAGTACTAAACTACCTTCCTCTAGCACCAGTAATGGCCTTAGAATTCGCCCACGATCCGTATTGATGTATACATCCTTATTTTCTGAGTCATGGCGTATACTTACCTCTGATCTAATACGCCCTTGTCGGCGGCGGCGCTTAAACTGGGCAACTAATTTATTTGGTCGCTTGTGTAAACCAAAGATGTCCCCGTTTACGTGTATCCTAGAGCCATCCGCCCAACCAGCAGGTGAATCATCTACCCCTGCTTCTTTCAGTAATTCTTTCACTTCAGATTCGGGAACTTCTTCGGAAACATCAATCATCTGTGCTGCATTCTTAACTAGACCGCAATTTTGCCCTTCAGGGGTTTCATTAGGACATAATCTACCCCAGTGAGTAGGATGCAAATCTCTAGCCTCGAAATGTGGTTGGCTCCTAACTAGGGGGCTTGTAACGCGGCGCATGTGAGAAAGAGCCGCGAGGTATGTTGTTCTATCCAGTAACTGACTAACACCGGAACGACCGCCCACCCAGTTTCCTGTGGCTAAAGCGTGCATTATTTTTGAAGTCAATACATCAGGTCTGAGGCAAGCATTGATTTTTAATTCTCTCTTCCTGTTGTGGTGGCGCTCAAGTTGATATTTGAGGTCGCGCGCAAGTTGTTGTAAGCTAACACGGAATAAATCTTCAATTAGGTCCCCTGCCAAGCGTACTCTTTTGTTAGCATAATGGTCCTTATCATTAGGATCTCTATTGGTTATAGCCATTTCCAAAACTTGTCGGACGATTCTTCCCAAGAATATTGCTTTCTTCTCTCTTACTTCTGGAAGAGAACCTAGATGAGGGAGCAATTCTTTATCAAGCATATTTTGTATGCGAGATTCACGATATTCTTTTTGTTGCCCGTGAGCAAATTTCTTCTCCAACCACATAATTGCTTCTTCAGAGGTCTCTACACCATATTCTTCATTGTCTTTGACGTCATTTAAATTAGCAACAGTATACTTCATTGCTTCGACAGGACCTGCGATGGCAGCGAAGATTTCTTTGTCATTTTGCATACCTAGAGCACGCATGAGTAAAACCACAGGTATTGCTGCTGTACCCGCGCTAGGAATTTTAACCATAAGCATACCATCACGGCGTTTTTCAACATTCAGAGGCTTTCTCACACCATCTTTTTGCGAGAAAATTTTGGCCACTTCAGTTTCATGGGCGTATTTCTTATTCTTTTCAACTGTTACTCTATTAGGAGCTAGGTCTTCCATAGATATCAGTACACGCTCAGTACCATTGATGATGAAATATCCACCGGGATCCAATGGATCTTCGCCGAATTTCCTCAGGAGTTGATCATAATATTCAGCATCATCAGATGACGTGTTAGGTGATAATTTCCTAGGTGAGTCCTGAGAACCTGCTATATTATTAGGGTGTAAATTACATCTTGCGGATCTAACCATTATCGGAAGGTTACCTATGTGGACCTTTCCTTCTTCAATTGTACCATGAGTTTGCCCTGGCTCAGGATCCATGTCGTCACGGTATATGATGAAATCCATGTATATTGGAGAGAAATATGTTAATTTACGAATTCTGCATTCCATAGGAGTTGCAGGGTGTTCAGCACCATTGGCCTCCCTAATTGTGGGGTTACCTAAACGGAGCCCTTTCAAACGAACATAAATCTCTTTATCGAGAACGTCAAGTTTTATCGCTCCACCTTCGGCCTTCCCGCCAGGAATTTCATCTACAGCATCATCAGCCCCAACACGTATGTTTCTTACAATTTTTTCCATACGGCTAAGACGGCCTTCTCCACCTAATATAGTGTCATTATAAGACATAAGCTGGTGATTGACTAAACTTCTAGTTTGAAAATAACTCTCTACAATTTCCTTCATAATATTCAACTCCTCAAGTAGTCTCCACAATTAGTCTGAATGCAGTACTAGATCCAGCAGATTTACTGTATCTAATAACTTTGACAATCCTGTTAGTTAACCAACCAGCAGGGAGTTCAGAATTATTTATCTCTTCGACTTCTTTAATTGCTTGAATAGCAGGGTCTGTGATTAGTATTTTTGGCAATAATTCCTTGGCTAACCTAATAGTACCATCTGATTCGGTTTCAAACAGGTCCCAAGGTGCGAGTTGAGTTTCTTCTTCAATAGCTGGGATCAACTCGTGATGAGGGACTAAGAAATGATTTAGCACGTTGAATCTGTCGTCGCCCTGAGGAATATCGTCATCAAGTATAGATTTCCTAGAAATTGTAATTCTCCCACTACGGCTTCTCTTCCTTGAAGCCATTTGTTCACGGATAATACCCATTATATTTTCGAGTTCGTCATCACCTGTTTTCAAGTCAACCTTCTTAGCGACTTGGTCAACAGTCATTCTCTTGATTGCATCCATGTTTGCGTCGTCAGCAAGTTTGTGAGCATGTTCCTCAGATACGCCCAGTTCCATTAGTCTCTTTTTTGTTGAACTTTTTACTGCCAAATACACACCACCTTCCAACAAAAAACATGGGCTTGCGAGCCAGAAAAGAACATTTGAGGGGGGAGTTACCCTCTATTATCAAAAGTATTATTTGACCTTGTTCTTGACTACGCCACAGGCCCATAGCATATGCTGGGCTGTCGTCGGACTGAGGGGGCATTTATGAACCTAGTGGTAAAGGCATGGCTGCCACTGGACTGGGGGTGCAGGTTAGGAGGTCCCAATCAGCAAACCTATAACAAGGGGGGCAATGATAAAGGTTTGGAAAAAAAAGGGGGTTTTAGGTATAAAAAAAGACATTTTATCATCTAATAAAAATAAAACTTCAGTATTTAATTCTAAAGATACTTTATTTGATCTGGATGGAGATCATACTATTGAATTATTGGTCCCTAAAACAGTTTATCCGCCTAGAGAAGACACGAAATTATTACTAGATTGTATCAATAGTTTGAATGGCCCGAACGGGAAAGCGTTGGAAATTGGTTGTGGGACCGGAATAATCAGTATAGCTCTAGCGAAAAAAGGGTGGGAGGTGGAGGCAATTGACATCAATCCGTATGCAGTAATTTCAACAAAAGAAAATATTCGTCGAGCCTCGGTTGAAGACTTGGTATTAGTTAGCGAAGGCGGACTAGGAGAAGAAGAATTTTCAATACCTGAAGACACAAAACTAATCGTATGGAATCTGCCATACTTAACTCCACCTAAGAGTGATGAACAAAGATTAGAATGGATTGAAGAAGCTTCTATGTCGGACTTAGAGGGCGAAGGATGGGGGCACCTCTTAGCCGGATATTTGGAGTTGAACCGAGATAAACTAGATCCAGAACTATTAGTCATATTGTTACAACGAAAATACCCAGAGAGTCCTAGTAAGATTGGACATTGGGCAAATTTAGGTTGGTCACATAGAGTAATGAATTCCAGATGGGTATTTGATGAAAAATTAGAAGTAGTGGCATACTGGAAGCCAGGATTGGGTGTGCCGCCAAAGAAATTAGACGAGTGTGATTCGACAATGGATGAAGCGAAAAAATTACCTCAAAAAGGCTGGCAACGAGTCACCACTAGAAGACAAACTAGGGGAAGAGGGAGGGGGGGCTCCACTTGGATATCCAAGAATGATGATTTGTTAGCAACTTGGAGTACGGAGAAGTCACTTCTCAATGAATTAGACCCAGGACTATTACAGGTAATAACTGGTGCGAAAATCTCACAAGTAATAGGACAATATTGTAAATGGCCTAATGATATCGTAAATAAGGAGGGGGTGAAAATAGGAGGCGTACTAGTGGAAATGGATTCTGAAAGCATGAACTTAAGAATTGGTGTGGGAATTAATCAATTTAATGATACAATTGGAAATTTGAAAATTAAGGGATGGAGAGAAATTACACATGAACTGAGGTTAGAGAAATTGTTTCCAATTATCGATGCAGAATTATCTACTCTTTTTGAGAAACATCCTCTATTAGAAGATAAGGTTGATAAAAATCAAATCAAATCTGAATCTTGGCGTTCTTTGTCGAAATTAACCTCTAGGGGATACACTATTGAGACAGAGAAAGGGAGCTCTAGGATTACAAAATTAAATACTAATGGTGAACTATCAGTTGTCTCAAATAATTATGAAGAAAACATAAATAATGTTGAATCTATAAGATGGTCATTTTAGACTCAATCTTTCACGCACTAGTCTTATCTTACCTGAAGAAGTTAACGTGTTTAGAGACTCATTGCTATTAATTAAAGACAGGGTTTGTTTGTAATCATTAAGAGGTACCTTAAGTATGCCTCTATGCGCCCCATCAACTATTTTGAAATCAAAAAGTCTCCAAGAAATCTCAAGTAAACTTTTCGAAAGCATCTGTTCGCATTTAGTCCGTGAAATATCACTATCGCAGACTTGAAAACCAATCCAACGATGTTTCCCTCTAGCAGCCTTGTTGACTGTCACCATGCCCCCTGGAAAAGGTCATAGTTAACGAACTGAACGGTACACAGAGTATATCAGAGGCCACTTACTACTGCCACTACTCTTACCCTACCTACCATTTCATCACTAGCTCTAGCACCCAAAAGTACTTGGCAATCAGGATCTAATCTAGATACAAATTCCTCTGTGACTTGATTAAGATGAGAAAGGGTCATATCAGGGCCACCTTCTACTTGAATCCAACAACCTTTTGCACCATCAGCACTCAAATCAGACAAGGGAGATTCACGCGCCATTTTAACCACGTCTGAGAGAGAATTTGTCGAACCCGACCCCACCAAAATTGTAGTTTCACCTGGTCTTTCGACAATTGTCCTGAAGTCCATTAAATCTAAATTTATTTTACCTACCTTAGCAAATGTAGTCAACAAGCCTTCAACTAGTTCTTCAATCCAACCAGCACCATCTTTCCAGTCAAGATCTCTTTGTTTAGCTTGCCATGATAACCTCTCTAAACTTACTCTAATACAAACATTAGAGTTATCATATAAGGGAGGGAAATTTTCCTCTGCTAATTGATACCTCATAGGTTGCTCTGCAAATGGGAACCCAGCAATAGAAACAACCATACAATCTGATTTTCTGGCTAAATTAGCGAATTCAGATGATGCGCCAGATCCTACACCACCCCCAAGACATGTCAGTATAACTACCAATTCAGCATTATCGAGTAACGGTTGGATCTCATGAATTCCATCTTTTAGGCGTTGTTTAGCCAACATAGGCAAAGCAGCGATACCACGAGCTTCTCCAATAGCATCGAGATGAAGGCAATTAGCTTCAAGTGTACCAGTAAATGTTTTTTCATCTGCATCTACCAATAGTAGGTCAGAGAATTGCGAACAACGAGAATGAGATCTTTCTGCCCAAAGGCACCCTAAACCACCTACTCCTACGACAAGCAGGGTACCTTGATGCATATGTCTTAGAACAAGGACTAGTGTTTAGATATACTTCAATCATATGACAAATATCTGCTATATTTGCGCCTTTCATCTCTAGCCCAAGCATTGTCTGGTTCAATATCAAGAACAAGTGTATAATACTCCACAGCCGATTCAAAATCAGACAGGTGGCGGCCATACATATGCGCTAATACATTCAAAACAGGGATACAATTAGGAGATGCTGTTTTCATCTCTAGTAGAATAGATTCAGCCTTACTCAAGTCCATCATTTCGATTAAATTTTCTGCCTCATCAAGATTACGCAATTGATCATCGGATAAATTGTAAATATTCTTCCAAGGAGGGCTTGCCATGAGTTCAACCCAAGACTATGTTGGTTTTAGGTTTCGCGATGAATGATACTCAACAATCGGAAAAAAAAGAGGCTGCCTCTTAGTGACCTAACTGGAACGTTAATATCCCTTGTTATGGTGGCGAGGTATGTCCATTGGTGAGAGACTATGAGCAGTATCAATCTCATAACCCATCGCACCTTGATTTTGATGATTGTTGCGCTATTTTTAGCGACAACAACACAAGCCTACCATACAGGCATCGGTGGAGACGAAGATAGTAAAGGAAATGTTGCTTTGGCAGGGTGTACATGTCATGCAGAAGAACCAGATAATTCGGTAACTGTAGTATTAGACCTCGTCCCTTACCATTATGAATCAGGGAAGTCATACCCATTGACCTTGCAACTAATCGGAGGAGCAGATATTGGAGGAGAACAAACAGGAGGATTTTCTATGAGTGTCTCAGGAGGCACCCTTGACTCTGGTATTGGATCTGAATCAGATGTACAAAACTGGGAAGATGAGTTAGACAGTCTGACGCATACTAACTCTGGTTCAAAAACTGAAGATAGGAGGTGGAACCTAGTGTGGACTGCCCCCGATAGTGGAACCGGACCAGTACAATTCTGGATTGCAGGTAATACAGTCAATGGTGATGCTATACCTTCAGAACTAGATAGATGGAATCGATTAACTCTAACATTAGATGAAGGCGAAGATAATGAAAAAACACGTACTGTATTCTCAGGAAATGGAGATATTGTCCCGCCTGCACCTACTGAAACACATGTGGATTTACACCACATGGGTGCTGCATTAAGGGCTCATTGGTTGGGATTATTAGGATTCTTTGCAGTAATTATAGTCATCGTATTCTGCGGATTTTTCCTAAGATATGGGTTTTCGGCAAACTACACAGGAAGATCTAACCTTCTGAAATTAAGAATGAAACATGAAAGAAGAGGCGATCAGATATGAAAGATGATATCGTACTTCAATTGCTTAAGCAAGTAAAGTCAGGAGAAGTGTCTATCGAAGATGCACGAACAGCATTAGATGGTGCCGATTTAAGTGAAGAAAACTACCTCTCCGCTATAGATCATGGTGTGTTCAATGAACCTGATGCAGGCACCATTGTAAGGTCAAGTCTATCACCAGCAGGTGACTCAATCATGATAGTTCTTGTAGGAATTTGGGGGTTAATGTGGACTCTGTTTTGGGCGGGAGCATTAAGTTATGGACTCTTCAACCATTGGGATCAACAACTCTTATCGTTATTTTTAGCTATGACAATGACAACACTAATTATCATGGGAATTGTTTACCTGAGATTTGTTATGCCAGATATAGTAATAATAAAGCATAGGAGAAATAAATACATAACTCCAAAAGATGCAGAAGGTTGGAAAAAATATGAGGTGTAAATATGAGTAGAGATTTTAGATTAAGGCCTCTCTCGGATTTGGATAATCACACGGAAGAGAAATCTAATTTGATAGACCGAAGAGATTTCCTTAGGTACTCCTTTAATACTGCAGCAGGAGGAATTACGATGGCATGTTTAGGGAGCATAGGGTTTGCTTCTTTACTAATGGGCCAGCCGGAGGCATCGGGAGGAGATTCAGCAGTTAGGTTTTGGGTCCCGACAGGCGCAGAAGATACAGTTTGGTATGGAGATAGCCACCTACAACCAATGAGCTACGACGCTTTTGTACAAGCATCAGCAAACAGCAACACAGGTATGACTGGAGCTCAGGGTGTTTGGTCAGGTATGCCAGTTAATGTGATTTACGTCCCTGATGCAGAGAATAAAAATACGGCCACAGCTGCAAATAAGCCAAGATTCCAATACACGGATGGATATAATTCGGGAGGAAAATATGTGGGTTCAGGATATGAAATTTATGAAAATCAGGAGTACGCAGCACTTTCAATACATGATAATCTAATTATTGTGTTCTCAAGGTGCCCCCATCTTTGTTGCATACCAGGTTGGCAACTTGTGACTAATGATTATACAAATGATAGTTGGGAAGCAGGAGGAACCGAATCAGGGGGGAATAAATTATTTTGTATTTGTCACTCTAGTAGGTTTGATCCAACTGCTATAGAGAAAAATAGCATGGGTAGAGGGACTCCTTTTCAGTACATTGGAATAAAAAGAGTAGGAGGGCCTGCGCCCAATGGTATGCCATTAGTTCCATTTGTATTAAATGGAGATATGATTGAGGCGTTACCAGATTTCGTAGACTGGTATGCATACTGTTCGTGAGGTTAAAGAAATGATACAATTTTGGTTTTTATGGCTTTTTATAGCAATGGTTGTTGTTTTAGTAGCATTCACGCTACGCAAAGAGAGAGAAGATTTACCGAGAAAAGACATCCTAAGGGCTGTTGAAACTAGTGCAGCGGGGATGGGGCTTGCTGAAAAATTATTTTTGTGGGCATTTTCGTGGCTAGATACAAGATTTAGACTTCAAGATTATTGGGGGATGAGTCGTGATGCTTACCATAGCATGCATAGGCAGATGCCTTTGACACATGCTGAAAAATATAAACTAAGAATAATTTGGTACTGGTACCCACTATATTGTTTAGGTGGAATATCGTTCCTCGCATTTGTAATATTAGTGATAACTGGAACTGTTCTGGGGCTGTATTACGTACCTGGAGGGGAGGGAGATCCCACTCCTGCATATTCATCTATGGAATTCATAATGACTCAGTTGCCATTTGGATATATCATTAGATCAATACACCACTGGGCTACACACTTTATGGTTGCATCCGTATTCTTACATATGTGTAGAGTTTATTTCACAGGAGCATATAGAAATCCGCGGGAATTAAACTGGCTGATTGGAGTAGCATTAATGTTTTTCACAATATTCTTTGGATATTCAGGTTACCTACTGCCGTGGGACAGTCTAGCATTTGGGGCCGCAACAATTGGAATAAACATGGCAACTTCAACACCACTAATAGGTGGCTGGTTGGCAAAGGCACTATTTGCAGGAACCTCATTATCAGGACAGACAGTCACGAGAATGTACTTTTTGCATGTGTTCATTCTTCCAGTAATAGTGACAACATTGATTATAGCTCATTTATTCATAGTTTGGGTTCAAGGAATTGCAGAGCCGCATTAGGAGAGATTGTAAATGGGATTAATAGAGAGATTTGGTAGGATTGCAGACGTATATGTCAGCGAGAGAGATGGCCTAGTCGAAGGTGACCAAGAAAGAAGAAGACCTCACATGGGGCATCCATTTTGGCCTTCAGAGGCTCTAAGAGACACTATTATTTTAGCAGCGATGATGGCGACATTAGCATTTTATTGTTGGTTAATTCCTCCACCCTTACATAGTGCAGCAGATCCTTTTGCTCAAGCAGGATTTGTATTTCCAGACTGGTATGTATTATTTTCTTATGGTTACCTAAGATGGGGGGAATATCTCCCTGCCTTCACTATACCTGCTGGGCCAATAGGGGCGTTTTTTGGATCTGAATATATATTTTGGAATGCTGCTTGGTGGGGTGCAGCAATAACAGGTATACCAGTCGGACTCCTAGCATTACCTCCATTCTTACCAGGAAGAGAAAAGAGAGGAGTGGAAGACCCTTGGTTTGCAACAGCAGGAGCAATATACTTAGCTCATATTTGGTTCATTTCAGTTTTCTCGATTAATATATTCCTGGAATTATATTCAAAAGATTTGTCGAATTATTGTTGGTCCGATTCTCATGGATACTTATTCTGCGGGAGACAACAACCGTGGACTGCAGAAATATTCAATGCAATACCTTGGATTTTAACGGGTATATTCATATTTGCAGTCATCTACTTTGGTGTCAGGAAATTTGGTTTAAATGCACTAGGGGCAAGAATGAAACCGCAGATTGGAAGACAAATAGCAGTTGGTTCCGTAGTGGCCGCTTTCCTAATATGTGCAATCACATGGCCTATTTATGAGTCAGGGTTCTGGGATTATGGAGGACTAGGAGCAATGGATGAAGTGAGCGAGTTAGACAAACTAAGATCTCAGCCGTCAGATACTCTAATCCATACAGAGGAAGGTAACGCTTGGGGTGAATGGGCTGATGAATGTTTACCTTATGAAGAATCTTCAGATTTATTGCTTTGGGATACTTTAACGCATGGTGAAGATTTTGAGGATTATTGTGTACTTCCCGCCACCCATTGGGTCAATTGGGGAATATATCAACCCACAAAAGAAGTAATTTTAGATTACTCTGGAGTAAATCAACATTCAGTTCCAGAAATAGGTAGAAATGCAGCTGCAGGGGATATGAGTTATACAGGAAATATAGAATCTGAAGAAATTAGTTATACTGAGACATCAGTATTCAATGTAGAAAATTTTGGTATAGATAAAGTTCCGGCAGATATTGGTTGTAATTTCAGAACTACAGTTAGAGATGCAGGGATACATTCACAAACCCTAACTGTTATAGATTCAAACAATGATATACTTTGGAGTACAGAAGGAGGAGTATGTTCCTCGACCACAATGTACCTAAATGCAGGAGATGCATATACACTACAGTTTACTACAATTAGCAATGGAGTAAATGAGTCAGTTACTATGATTACTGATTACTCGGCAGTAGTTTATCAACCACTTTTATTAAATGGGGATGGAACAGCTCTTCTAAGATCGAAAACATCATTAGAACCTACAGAATTAACTCAACTCATGATAGATAATCCCACTTATCATAAAAACCCGAAAAGTCTTGATGCGAAATTGATATATTCACTTTTCATACCTTGCTTAGGAGTAGGTGCAATAGTATTCATGCTTATGAGGAGCATGGCTAGAGGATATGAATGGGAAATGAATAAATGCTACGGATGCGATTTATGTGATGATGCATGCCCTGTAAGATTGTTTAATGCAGGAGATAAACTAAACATAATTTACAATTCATGGAATAATGAAGATGATGGAGTTCCACTTTACTCATGCCTAACGTGTACTGCTTGTACAAACGCTTGTCCACAGTTAGTAGACTATGACTCTTATGTGGATATTAGGCGCAGTCTAATTGTGGGTGGACCTCCAGCCACAGAAATACCACATACAGTACTACAAGCGGTTCTTGCTGCAGAAGCAGAAGAAGAAGCAGATGAAGCATTTATTTCGGTGGAGGAATATCCTATAGACTCAAATGTTGGGTACTACCCAGGTTGTGTGGACTATATCGACCAAGAGATGATATTCAGCCATGTAAATGAAGGAACAATGAATCTTGGAGATACGACTACTGCAGCCTTTACTTTGTTTGAAGACATGGGTTCAGAGGTCACATACTTAGGCAGAGACTTTTTGAAATGCTGTGGGCATGACCAAAAATGGCAAGGAATGAATGAAGTTTTTGAAAAGCTTAAGTCTTACAATCAGAAGAAACTCGGAGAATCTGGCATCGATACATTGGTTACATCATGTGCAGAATGCTTCAAAACATTTGCAATAGACTATGAATTAGAAGATATGAAAGTTATGCATACAACTGAATATCTAATTGAAAATGGATTTGATATGAATTTACAATCTGAAGAAGAGCTAACTGTCACATATCATGACCCATGTAGATTGGGGAGGCAGATGAACATCTATGAAGAACCAAGAGAACTAGTGCAAGCCGTTGAAGGTGTAAATTTAGTTGAAATGGAACATACAAAAGAAGATGGTTTGTGCTGTGGAGTATCAAGTATGATGTCATGTAATGAGAATAGTCGATCTTTAAGAATTCAAAGATTCGATGAAGTTAAGGCTACGGGAGCAGATATAATGCTCACGTCTTGCCCTAAATGTGTCACCCATTTCGAATGCTTGAAATTTGAAGGTGATCCAAAGCATGATTTTGAAATCCTAGATGTTGTGTCGTTCCTTGCAAGACAAGTGAATGCAAAAAATCAGTAAATTATGCGACAAATGCGTAATATGCAGAAAAGATTGCTAAAATAGCATTGATAGCGACCCCTAATACAGTAGTTTTAGCCATCCGTGGATTATCATACCCTAATGCAATTAACCAAAGAAAAAATCCTATCAAAATACCACATGGTAAAGAGATCCAAGCGCCTTTTAATGATAAAAATAAATACATACAAATCCATAAAGAACCGGGCAATAATAGACTTAACAAAACCATTGGATCTTTCCACCAAATTACAATGCCCCCCTCATCAAACATGCTTTAGCGGTGATGAAGGTTAGAAATGAATCTGACTATTAGAAACATAGTATTGAGTAGAATGATTCGTTCGCAAGCATAATGACGGACGCATCAGAGGTATCCGAACGTCGAAAAAAACAGCAAAGAAAGATACGCATTATGCTGAATACGATAAAGGCTGGTGAACTGGCATCGATAAAGGGGGGCGAGGAAACAGTAGCATGGGTGAAAGAAGAACTCTGTATAGGTTGTGACCAATGCACAATTGTTTGTGACGATGATGCAATAGAGCTGTACAATAAACCATTAGCAAGCCCTATAATGAATATTGAGGTCAATAAAAAGGCAAGAATATTGAGAGACCCATGTACAGGATGCAAACTTTGTGTTTTAGCATGCCCTACTGACGCCATAATAATGATTGATAGGTGATGAAATGAAAGAGGATGAACCTATTAGATTTGGAGCCGAATTTGGGCCTAAAAGAACTGAGAATAGTACTGGAGTGTCTCTATCGACATTCAAAACCTTAGTTTGGGTTTCAAATCTTGGTGGACTCCTGCTTGTAGTCATAGGACTAGAATTAATGATGGTCCAATCTCAATTCTATATGGCATTATTCTGTATTGTAGGAGGTGTGGTGATAGCCTTATTCCCATCTAACTATGAAATAGTTGGCATGGAAGGTGTGGAAATTAATTCTAGTGAGGAAATTACAGATAAGGAATAAAATGTATTGGTAAATTAAAGGTTATTCCATTCACTAACATCATCAACTAAATCCATAACAGAACCTTTTCTAATTCCATTGTGATAATCAGTAAAATGCATTGCATGGAAGAGTCTAATCCCAATAGCCATATCTGGTTGATTGCGGAGAACTGGAGACAAACGCCCATAATCATCAGCCCATTCTAAGGCATGAGGCGTTAATTCAGAAATTAGTTCTTCAACTATATTTGGAGTAGTGGCTGTTCCAGCAGGAAGTTTAGGACGGTTGACAATATCTTTAGGCAAATTGGTTAATTCTGCTGCTTTTCTAAGTGCCATTTTCTCATTGATTTTACTAATTTTCCAGTTCAGAGGCAATTTATGAGACGCAGTTCGATGTTTTTTTGATAAGAAAGGGACGCGGGCCTCTACACCAAAAGCCATGCTATGCCTATCACCTAATCTAAGTTGAAAATTCGTTAATTGCCCCCTATCTAACTCGAATTGAAGTGAATCTCTAAGATTAGAAAAGTTTTCTTTGGCAGAAAAATTACTATTAATCCATGGTTGGCCAGCCCCTACGTTTTTTTCATCAATAGAAATATTGCCAAATAAAGACAATCTTTCATCAATTATTCTTGCATGTTCGGATAATTGTTTATATCTTGAATAACCAGCATGTAATTCATCAGCACCTTGTCCACAAATACCAACTTTCACTTTTTGAGACATCTGTTCAAACAATGGTTGCCAAAACAAAACTGAAACATCTAGATCTTCGCCACTCCACACAAAATTAGGAAGAGTTTGCCAAAATTTCTCTTTATCTATTATCAAAGTGTTATGTTTTAATTCATTATTTTGGGCTACATTGATTGATGCAACCATATCAGGATTATCTTCATCACCTGCAACGGTCCAACATTCAGGTACGGATCTACCATTAGAATCTGCAACATCCTTAGCAAGTACTGCCAATAAGCTAGAATCTAAGCCACCTGAAAGTACGATTCCAATTGGAACGTCTGACATCATTCTATCTTCAACACTAGAATAAAGACTATCTAATAGATTTTTAGCACCGATTTCAGGATCCCAATATTTACCTGGAGAAATTGTATCTTGACTGTGCCTACATATTCCGGTAAGAATCGCTCTGCCTTCCACATCCAATGACCAAGTTTCTATTGTTCCTTGCGCTACTGACGTTACGCCAGAAAAAGGAGTGGTATAATCAAGAGAGTATTCGTATGCTAACCGGGCAGCAAGAGCATTGATATCTGGTTTAGAAACAAAATCAGGATGAGCAAAAAATGACTTGATTTCAGAGCCAAACAAAAGTGTTCCGTCTGGCAATAGGGTTCTAAAAAGAGGTTTGACACCCATTGAATCCCGGCTAAGTATTAATTCTCTAGACGATGGGTCCCATATTGCAAACCCCCAAATCCCATCTAATTTAGATACCCATGATCTATGCTTTTCTGCAAAATTTCCTTTTTTATCAGCATTCTTGGTGCGAAATAATTCACCAATTTTTTGACCTGTGTGAATGTAAGGTGGTTTTTCATTGTTAAACGCATATTTCCTGTGAAGAGCCAATATAGTTTCTGCATCACCAGAAGTTTTCCATGGATAATTCGATATTGACTTCTTTATTTTGTTATGATTATAGATTTCTCCATTTTGAACTAAAACACAACCATGATCAGATCCAATTGGTTGCCATGAACCGTCTATATCCACAATTGCTAGGCGGGATTGAGCCAGGCAAATGCTTCCATTACTCATATCTGCCTCAAAACTACCAAATCCATCCGGCCCCCTATGAGACAAGCGAGCAGCCATAGAGTTGGCAAGCGATGCATCACCATTACCGAGAATACCAGTAATACCGCACATAAGGCACCCTCTATGTGCTGTTATTTAAGGCAATGTTCGCAATATGATAACTAAAAATATACTACATATATTACTAAAGACACTAGGGACGCTATAACCCATACCATCACATAAGTATTCTGCGAAAGTGATGATTCAATGATTCCGTTTTGCTCTTCATCATCCGTGTTCATCATGCCTTCGACAAGTAATAAGACTGTAAACATGACGCTATAAGATTTCAAAGGAAAGGTTCAATGATTAATAAAATTGTTAATGGGAGGAGTACCATGGTAGCATTATCGTCAATCCATTTAACACTAGGCAATTCACCTAGAACAGTCAATGGTGCTAAAATTAATGAAGCAAGCACAGGAGTACCGAGAAGATAAGAACTACTAAACCAAATTGTATAAGATACGATTAAGCCACCGATTATCGCTGCTTTAATGCCTCTTTTCGAACGTTTTATTTCGCCCATGATTGGATCAACAAAAGTCAAACCCCAAATTAGAGGGGCGGCATAAATACCAGATTTCATTCCTTCGGAAGTATTTGATTCTGGAGACAATAATAATGCAAGGCAAACAGCGAATGCACCCCAAGCCAGAGCAGAAATCTGCTTAGCTTCATATTCCCGCTGGCCAACAATAATTATACCAAAATACAACCTTACCATTTCAATAAATACTAAAATTAAACAAGCTAATGTTACAAATTGAGTGGGAGTTAATGAAAAAATGTTAGAAATTTGCTCCCCTATTGTAAAATACAATATTGGAATGATTGCCATGATAACATGAGTGAACCTACGGAAAAAATGACCACCTAAACCACCTACTGAATGCTTAGCATGATCTATATCTAATGGTATTTCGTTTTCAGTCATTTATTCGCCTCCATTGAAATCAATTATTCAGAGTCTCTCCAACGCTTCATCAAGATTTATATTTCCAGATTCTAAATCTAATAATACCTCATTAAGTAAAGGATTGGAGAGTAATAAAAAGTCCCATGCTGAAAGCAACCTTTCTTTGATGCGCAAAGAGGTTCTTTCATTATTTACCTTTAACATCTCAATCTCATCTATTAACTCGGATATACCGTCATTATTCAATGCAGAAGTCATAAGTACTAATTTATTACTGTCATTACTAGAATAATTAAGCGAGTTTGCGATGGAATTCAAAGTATTCAGAGCATTTGGTAAATCAGATTTGTTAACTACAATTAAATCTGCTAACTCCATAATCCCAGCTTTCTCGGCCTGGATAATATCTCCTCGATCAGGTCCATCTACTAACATCACCCTATCAGCGAATGCAACGATTCGAATTTCAGATTGGCCACTCCCTACTGTTTCGATTATTATCCTAGACCAGCCACATAATCCAAGTAAATTAGTCATATTATCTAAAAATGGAATCAAACCACCAGGATGGTTTCTAGTTGCTAAACTACGAACAAATACTGATTCACTCGAATCGGCTGATGACATTCGCATTCTATCTGCAAGTAACGCCCCACCACTTCTTGGAGAGGATGGGTCAACTGCTAATACTGCAACCTTTTCACCTCGACTTACCCACTCTTCAATCATTACACCAATCAAGGTAGATTTACCAACTCCAGGTGGACCAGTGACGCCTAATACCCAAGGACTGGATGACTCAATTGGCAACTTAACTCCGGATTCAAGTGAGGAAAGGAGTCTAGCTAATTCCCTCCTATTACCTTCTCTGGCCGAGTTTATGCTTTGTTGTATATTCAACTCCATCTCCACCCTGTATCATGCCCTACTCCTACTTCTAAGCCATTTTTCTTACGTTCAGATACAGATTCTAAAAATTCAATTATTGAACTTGTTGAAGTGCCAGGACCAAAAATAGCTCTTACTCCTAAAGAATGTAGATTTTCCCTATCCGACTCCGGAATTATACCACCTGCAAAAACAATAATATCGCCCATATCATTCTCAATTAATTCTTCACAAACTTTAGGAATAAGCACATTATGGGCACCCGACAATGTTGAAAGACCGACGGCAACTGCATCTTCATCCATTACTACACGTACTATTTCAGAAGGTTTACGCCTTAATCCGGTGTAAATTACCTCATGTCCAGCATCACGTAATGCGCGTGCAATAACCTTAGCACCACGGTCATGACCATCAAGACCCGGCTTCGCAATGACAATACGCATACTCATAGCAAAGTTATCCGAGCGGTCAAACGATTTCAAACAACCGATTTACTGAACTTCGGGAGTTGCCCCATGGGGAATGCTAATTGGGTGACTCTCTCCAATCCTATATTATCACATGTCAGGCGTAAAGGAACGTATCGACGACCTTCGTCGAAGAAAAGCCCAATCAGAGGCAGGAGGGGGGCAAAATAGAATTGCGGCACAGCATTCAAAAGGCAAGTTGACAGCTAGGGAAAGAATTGAACTGTTACTAGATGAAAATTCATTTATGGAAGTGGATTCACTTGTTGAACATAGATGTAGAGATTTTGAAATGGATAAAAATGTGATACCAGGAGATGGAGTAGTTTGTGGGCATGGTACTATCAATGGGAAAGTCGTCTATTGTTTTGCACAAGATTTTACGGTTTATGGTGGTTCTTTAGGCGAAATGCATGGCTTGAAAATATGTAAGATATTAGATATGGCATTGAAAACAGGGGCACCCGTTATAGGATTAAATGATAGCGGTGGTGCTAGGATACAAGAAGGAGTTGCAAGCTTAGGATCTTATGCAGAGATATTTTTCAGAAATGTCAGAGCTAGTGGAGTTATCCCCCAAATTTCAGTTATTATGGGCCCGTGTGCAGGAGGCGCAGTTTATTCTCCAGCAATTACAGACTTCGTGATTATGGTAGATAAAACATCCCATATGTTCATTACTGGTCCTGAAGTAATTAAAACTGTAACAAATGAAGAAGTATCCTTTGAAGATTTAGGAGGGGCATCAACACATGCTACGAAATCAGGAGTCACGCATTTTACTGCTGAAAATGATGAAGACGCCCTAGATCTTGTAAGAGAACTGGTGCAATTGTTACCTTCAAACAATCTAGAAAAACCCCCGGTAGTGCCTACAAATGACCCAATGTCAAGAATATGTGATGAGTTAGATGATGTAGTACCCGAAAAACCATCACAACCATATGATATGCTAACTGTAATCGAATCAATAGTTGATGATGGTGCTTTCCTAGAGGTGCAAGCCGACTATGCACAAAATATCATAGTAGGATATTCGAGATTAGGTGGCCATACTGTTGGAGTTGTAGCTAATCAACCTAAAATATTAGCTGGATGCTTAGATATAGACGCATCTGTAAAAGCAGCAAGATTTGTGAGATTTTGTGATGCATTTAACATTCCAATAATTACTTTAGTAGATGTTCCTGGATTTTTACCAGGAGCAAATCAAGAATGGGGTGGGATAATACGCCACGGTGCAAAATTGCTCTATGCATATGCCGAAGCAACAGTCCCCAAAATTACTGTAATTACAAGAAAAGCATATGGCGGCGCATATGATGTTATGTCTTCAAAGCACATAAGAGGAGATTACAACATAGCTTGGCCTAGCGCCCAACTAGCTGTAATGGGAGCAGATGGAGCAGTACAAATAATCCATAAAAGGAGGATAAACAGCGCAGGAAATCCTGAACAGGAAAGAGAAAGACTTGTGGAAGATTACAAGGAAACTTTCGCTAACCCGTACCAAGCAGCTGCATTAGGGTATCTAGATGATGTTATCCAACCAAAAGATACAAGGAAAGTTTTGACCAAGGCATTGGGTGCTCTTTTGGAGAAAGAAGAAAGTCGTCCTGCAAGAAAACATGGAAATATCCCCCTATGAGGAATTTTAATGGCGAAAAAAAAGAATAGAGAAGAATTTCTTAGAAGAGTCGCTATTGCAGCGGTGATTTTACATTCCTCTAACGGTGAATACCTGAAATCATCAAACCATAGAACTAGGGGTAAAGCATGGGCAATAGATCATAGAAGGACATTAATAGGTAGGAGAAACTTGTTTAGATCTAAATCTAAGAGAAGCACATCGAGGTGATTTATTGTCAGAAAAAAGAAAAGTCATAGTAGATGGAGAAGAATTTGAAGTAGATATCGAAAAAAAAGGTGATTTTTGGGTTGTAGAAATTGAAGGCATGAAATTTTCAATAAAAATGGACGAAATATCTTCGAAAGATTCGCCCGGAAAACGAAAAAAACGAGGAGGAAAAAGAAAACTTTCTGGGAAAATATCCTCCTCAATCCCTGGTAAAATAGTTTCATTGAATGTGAAAATTGATGATTTAGTGGAACAAGGACAAGTAGTACTGATATTAGAGGCGATGAAAATGCAAAATGAAATCCAAGCCCCACTATCTGGAAAAATTATAGAAATAAATTGTGAATCAGGCGATAGTATCGAGGCAAACATGCCTCTAATTGTAATAGAACCGGAAAATATCGGCAAAGATTAGAGAAGTTCAATTAATACATACTTAGGCGGGCATACATGAGTAGTTGCGATTATGAAGATTGTTCCGATACTGGAATAAATATTAGTCGTTTATCACCAGAAGGTTTTCTGGTCTCAACGGGGAATAAAGCGTACTCATTTAGAGAGGCTTACAAGAGATTTCATTATTGTGAATTACATCATGAACTATTGATGAATAATGTATGGAATAGGGTCAGGAAGACTGAAAATAAAGATGATGATCATGTTGCCCCTACGGCGATATAATCAAATTAATCCTAGAGCATCTTCTATGCGATTTAGTTCTGGACCAGTGGAACCTGAACCAACCAACGCTTGAGTATCTGAAGTGACACAACCTGCTCCAACATATGGTGAACCAAAACAGACTGTACCAACCATTACGGGAGCATTCATGGTTGCTTCAATTTCCTTAACTTCATAAGATGTAATATCTGGATGCGATAAAATACCCTTATTGTTAGCCACTAGTAGTGAACCTACTGTATCTTGACCTGCAACTCTAACTCTAGCTGTTTTAACACCAAGTACTTCACCAATTAGTTCCACGCCTGGTTGAGGTATAGACTTACTAACAACTGCGCCATAATCATTACATTCAACCAAATTACCTGCAGCGTTAACTCCACTCTCTAAAATTACAATTTCTCCAAAACTAGAGAGAATATCAAGATCTTCTTCTGTAGCTATATCCGCTACTGCGATTCCTTTGCTGTTACCACAAACAAGACTACCGAGTAAAGCAGATCCTCCAATTAATAGTGGATTCATTTCAATATCAAATATTTGTTGAATTTCCTCAACTGCAGGTTTATCAAGAGATGTTGGGTAAAATAAATTGTCACCAACTATGCTAAGGTATACACCAACTTGAGAATGCCCTAGGATATCTCCTGTTGATATTGTCATACTATTTACCTCACTTGTTTCATGGCTACGCCCATGGTTGTTATAATTTGTGCGGGGAGGAAAGAGAGTGTGGCACAACGACAGACGTTCCCGTGGGCTTTCGCACCACAGTACAAGAAATGACGCAGAAGGGCTTGACTTCCGGGTTCGAGATGGGACCGGGTAGTACCCCTTCGCTATGGCCGTGCACAACTCTCTTTCGAATTTGATGAATTGATATGACTGTTGGACAGAGGCCCACAATAGAGCCCTGTATTAATTTAATTTAAAAATTTAAAAATTGGTGTGTAGAAATTGATGAATGCTCGGGGGGTTAGTGCAGCTGGGCTGAATACCTCGGGCGAACCCTCGGTACTTACACCCGCTGTCTATCAAACTCATCTTCTATGAGTCCCCTGAGATGCCTCGTCTTTCGGATGACTTCGAGCTTAGATGCTTTCAGCTCTTATCCACTGGAGCGTGGCTACCCAGCATTGCCCTGTCGGACAACTGGTAAACTAGTGGCTCCGAGTCCTCGTTCCTCTCGTACTAAAGGACCCTTCCGATCAGGCATCTGATACGCCTCAACCACAAAGCAACAAACCTGTCTCACGACGGTCTAAACCCATCTCACGATCCCCTTTAATGGGCGAACAACCCCACCCTTCCCAGCTGCTGCACCAGGAGGTTGGGAAGA